>Ga0172380_10000065_pt1 | contig 230248 bp, 240 predicted proteins | sample Leawe162metaG_FD_119747 | JGI IMG/M metagenome (GOLD analysis project Ga0172380, IMG submission 119747) | Leachate microbial communities from a municipal landfill in Southern Ontario, Canada - Leachate well 162 metaG | ecosystem: Engineered > Solid waste > Landfill > Unclassified | place... | reverse complement strand
TCAATCTGGAACATCATATACAGCGGCAAGTATGGCTGATGGTACTTGGTATGTACGCCTAAAAGCTACAGATGCTGCAGGTAACGAAAGTACTTCAGGCACATTTACTGTTGTCGTTGATGCTACCGCTCCTAGAATATCAAATATCACAACTCCTTTGAGTGCTTATGGTAACTATATTATAGATGATAATGTGGGTATTCGAGTCCAATTTTCTGAGGAGGTGACTTCTTCTGGTTCAATTGTTTTGACCATGGATACTGGGGGTACTTGTACTATCTCAGCTATTTCTGTAGCTACAAATACTGCCGATTGTACTTATACTGTTTCTGAATTAGAGGAATCTAATCAATTGACTGTATCAAACATTTCAGGATCTATAACTGATGAGGCTGGTAATGCGATGATCAATTTTACGCCTATTACAAATCTTGCAGCAAATGGTGTTATAGTTGTCGATGGAATAAAGCCAACACTCTCATCAGTAACTCTTACCTCTCAAGGGTCAAACCCTATGTATGCAAAAGTAGGCGATGTCGTCAGACTTACTTTTACTATGAGTGAAATGAGTAATTTTTCACCTGGTCCTACTGTATCATTTTATGTAAATGGCACACCAGCAAACAATGTATCTAATTCAGGTGTAGCAACAAATCTTGGTGGATTTAACTGGAAGTCAGAATTTACTGCAAGTTCAAATGATGCAAATGGAAATGTGACTTACTCTATATCATTTGGTGACTATCCTGGTAATGCTGGTGACAATGTTAATTCAGGTGAAGGAAGCGTGCTATTCGACAAGACTGCGCCTTCTGCTGCAAGTGATATTTCTCCTACAGTAGGAACTGGAAATGTATTCCAGTTTGTTACAAACTACGATCTTACTTGGACAGCTGGTAGTGATAGTGGTGCAAATGCTAGTGGTCTCGCTAATCCGGCTTATACAATCTATTCTTATTCAACACAAAATGCTTGTAATGTAACACATACAGGAGGAGATGTTTTGGGTACTTCAGATGTAAATTCATTTAGCACAAGTGATAATCCTCTTGATTCTTCAGCTCTTAATCCAGGAGATAACTGGATAGGAGTGATGATCACAGACAATGCTGGAAATAGTAATTATGCTTGTTCTGGCGCTCTTATAAATGTAGACAGCATTGCGCCTACTGTGCCTGGTACACCATCAACTACATCAACTCCACTGAGCGATAGTGATCCGACATGGTCATGGGATGCTTCTACAGATACCGAATCTAATATGGTGGGGGCTACTTATTCTGTGCAGTGGGCAAGCGATTCTTTGTTTACTCAGAATGTTGGAAATGGTACATCAAGTACAAATTCTTATACCCATCAATCCACTCTAGCTAATGGTGCTTGGTATTTCCGAGTAAAAGCCATCGACCGTGCATTGAATGAGTCGGCGTATTCTAGTTATGGTTCAGTTTTGATTGACGTCAATGCTCCGACTTTGGCTATGACAGCATTTTGTTCTATCCCTGGAAATGGATGTACTAGTGCTGGTCAGTCTGCAACCCCTCAGCAAATTTACAGCATGAGGTCTGTGGCTGGAACTTCTGCTGACACAGGAGGGTCTAATGTGGATACTGTAGAAATTTCTATCCAGGATCTCGGTGTAGGAGGATCATCAAATGGTAATTATTATAATGGTTCCGATTTCTCATCTACTACTGAGAGTTGGAATACAGCTACTGGGACAACAACTTGGTCTTATTCTACATCCAGTGTTCCATTTGAAATCGGTAGGACTTATAAAATAAGAGCAAAGTCCACTGATGGAGCTTCTAATACTAGTACCATATCAGATATATCATTTGTTTCTACAAATGCTCCTCCTGTAGTCTCTAATCTGTCTACGCCGTCTCAACATGCTTCTGATGGCACTATTAGTCTTAGTTACAAGGCAACTGATATCGAGTCAGACAATCTTAGTATCTCATTGTTCTATGATTCTGGAATATTGGTTCCTTCAGGTGGAATAAATTCATCTGCTGTTAGTATGACTGTGTCTAGTGGAGCACTATTTCCAAGCACAGGATATATTCTTATAGATAATGAAATTATTGAATATACAAAATCAGGTAATGTCCTTAGTTTGACTAGGGGTGCGGGTGTTAACTATCTAATTAGTGGTCTTACTTCTACTGATAATCAAGCAACTCCAGCTTCACATTCTCAGAATACAAAAATTTACATATACGCACCTAGTGTATCTGGGGATTATGGATATCAGGCAAAAAGTCTAAATGATACACCTCCAGCAGACAAGAGTATCGTATGGGATGCAAGAACTGATGCATCTGGTATGGAAAATAGTGCGATGACAATACGTCTACTGGCAGACGACGGAGCTACTGGTGAAATGGTGCACTATGTTGAATCTTCATCATTTAATTTTGATCAAAAAGCCCCATCCGCTACTGTAACAGTAGAGGCGGGAACAGCCGGTGGTTCAGATGCTATTGTCACTATTCCGATGCCTGTAGATATATCTACTGTTGAATATAGGATATCTGACCATACTTCAAATACACCACAGACTACAGGATCATGGACGTCTATAACTGGAGATACTACTGCATCTTGGGGTTTTGATGCTGGTTTTGAGGCTAAAGATTTGAACTATGAATTTAGGGATTCCTATGGTAATGTGACTGGTCCCGTTTTGATATCTACTCCAGCACCTGTAACCTCAGGGTCACTCACTATCCAAGACGTATCAAATGTCGCTACTTCTTACTATGCGATGTATATCGGTTGGGCTGATTCAAATGAAGTTGGTGCATATAAACTGCAAAGAGCTTCATCTTCGGACAACATAACGTACGAAGAATCATATTCTGTTGTCGATACTTCAGGTGGCTTGTCTACTGATAATAATGGTAATTATCATTTCCTTGATGTTGGTCTAGATACTACAAAACATTACAAATACAAGCTTTCTGTGGTCAGTGGAAGTAATATCTCGGTGAATGTTCAAACTCACGTTAAACCCAATGGTGTTCAGGACTATGGTGAAGGTGGAGGAGGTAGCGTAGCTACTGCTCCAAAAGTTGAAAATGTTGTTCCGAGCCAGAACACAACAACAAAAGTTGTCAGTGTATCTTACCTATTAACAGACCCTTCTGCTAGTACAAAAAATAGTCCGGAGTATGAAGCTGTTGTTATGTACAATATAGGGGTAGTGACGACTGGAGCATTGTCTAGTGGTAATCTGCCTGTATCTGATGTATCTCGATTCAAATCTGGCGGAGGGTATATTCAATTAAACAATGAAGTTCTTCAGTATACTGGAAAGAATAGTAATTCTCTCACTGGTATTGTACGTGCTACATGGCCTACATCACCAAGGGTAACTAGACAAAACAGTACGATATTTACTGGTACTCCTGTATGGATCATGGCTACTGACAGCCTAGTCTCAGTCGTCGATAGTTCAATAGCTACAAGTGGTTACTCTGGTTCTATCACATGGAATGCTCAGAATGATGTTGACCTTGCTGGTGGATCTTATTCAAACACTGGAATCAGAGTCCTAGTTCATGACAATCAGGCTGCTGACTCCGGTCCGCTATCTAGTCAGAGTGATTATTCTGAAGATGGAACATTGGACCCACTCGTACTCACTGCTCCTACTGTCACATTTGATTCTCTAACGGGTACAAGTGCTGAGGCTACGCCAGTAGTGCCGGTGAATGTAGGTATGACACTATCACGTGCATATCCTCTCGATATATCATTCCCATACACTGTCACTGGTTCAGCTGATGCTACTACCGACTATACAATGGCTCAGACTGGCTCATCAGCTGGAACTGTGACATTTGAAGCGGGAGATACTACTCTAGTAGCACCACTTGCTATCAGTGTTGTAGATGACGCAATCCAAGACAATGGAGAGACTATTATCTTAAATGTTGATCCTACAAAGATTACATCAGGCGGGAATGCATCATATACAAATACAATCACAGACAATGATGATGCTCCAGCTATAGGATTTACTGTAACTGATAATTCAAGTGTGAATGAAAATGCAAATAGTGGAGTAATTCCAATAAGACTTTCTATTGTTGGCGCATCTAGTAGTCCTATCACAGCTACATATACAGTAACTGGTACAGCTACTAGCGGTACAGACTTTACTGCATTGTCAGGATCTGCTGTTATACCAGCGGGTGAATTGTATACAGATATAACTCTGAACATAACTGGAGATACCGGGTATGAACAAAATGAGACCGTAATATTGACTATAAATAGTGCACCAGGCGCAACTTTGACTACTGGAGTTGATGATGTATATACTCATACAATTACAAATGACGATACTATCCCTGCTATAACCTTTGATTCACCTCTATTTAGTAATGGTGCAGAGACTGTAGATACAGTTGGTATCCCAGTCACACTTACAAATGCCTCATACCAAGATGTCAGAGTAAACTACACTGCAGATGCGAGCTCTACTGCACCAGTAGAAGACTATGACCTGGGTGCTGGATTTATCACAATACCAGCAGGGCAAACAACTGGGGTTATCACACTAGGTGTAAACAACAATCCAAATGTATTGGGTTCAAGAACAGTAGTTTTGGTATTGTCTCCTGACAATGTGGAGATTGCCAGTGCTTCATCACCGACAAATACATATACATATACTATCGACGCGGATATCAGTGCCACTGTCTCATTTGACGAAAATGCACTTTCATTAAGTGACACAGAAGATACAGCTGGTACAATAGATATCCCAGTATATATATCAGCTCAATCTGGTACAGATACAGTAGTCACATATACTCTAACAGGTGGAGCAACAGCAGGTACAGATTACACTGCTCCAAATCCGCTATCTGTGACTATCCCTGCAAATACTGATTCTGCTCTTATTCAAATACCAATAACTGCAGATACTACAGACGAAGATCCTGAGACTATCGTCGTCACTCTGAGTGCTGTGTCTTCTGGTATGGCGACTGTAGCTCTCACAAATAAAATATATACATATACCATAAATGATGATGATGATGCTCCTGCTATCGGATTTACAACAGATAATGATAGTAGTCTCGAAAGTGATACACCAGCAGCGAAAACTATAGACGTATCTCTTCTACCTGCTTCTGGTAAGAGTGTGACTGTCGCATATACTATCACCACAGATGGTACAGCAACATTGAATTCTGATTTTACTGCGACAAATACAACTGGAACTTTGACCATAGCTCCAGGATCTACAAATGCAAGTATTCCGTTTACTGTTACTAATGATGATAATTCTGAGGCAGGGGAAACAATTATTGTCACACTGGCTAACCCAAACAATGCGACACTAGGAACATCAACATTCATTTATACTATATACAATGATGATATTGAAAATGTCGCTCCTACTATAGTTCTTACTGATTCTGACAGTATTGAGGTTGTTCTTAATAGTGGTTCATATACTGATGCTGGTGCTACTATTGAAGATAGTGGGTCTGCTTGTACTTCAGTGTCATCTTTCAGTACAACTATTACTGATTGTGAATATATAAGAACTGGAACTGTAAATACAAATGCACTAGGAACCTATACATATACATATACAGCAAAAGATTCAGGTGGATTGTCTACCATAAAAAGTAGAACAGTTAATGTCGTTCTAGCAGCATCATATACAGTCACAGTGACTGTGGGTGCGAATGGAGCAGTTGATGCAGATGCTACTACTCAAGCTCTAACAGGTTACTCAGCAAGTAACAGTGTGTATACGATACCAAGAGCAAGTGCTACTACAGGTAATGATGCTACATTTACAATCACACCAGCTGATGGATACAGTATAGATTTACTGACTGTAGGGGGTGAGACTCGTGCAAATAATTCTACTTCTGTATCATTCACAGATATACAAGAAAATAAAACTATAAATGTTTCTTTCACTGCTACTCTAGATACAACTGCACCAGAGATCACATTGTTAGGTGATCCTGAAGTTGATGTAGTACTCGGAGAAGAATATATCGATGACGGCATAACTGCTGTAGAAGATAATGATGTGTCTTGTACAGAGGGTGATACTACAACTGCACCGCAAAATGGATGTCTATGGAGCAAGAGTGGTGCGGTAAATGTTAATGCTGTAGGGGAATATAAAATAATTTACAAAGCGATAAGTGCAGGAGGGATTTCTACTGCAGAAAGAATAGTTAATGTTGATTATGCAGATACATATAACCTAACTCTTACTATTACAGGTCCAGGAACAGTCAAGGATGCAAATGGAGATACTATCTCTGCTGGAAATGTTGTCGTCGACAAGCTGTCTACTCCAGCATACACATTTGTCCCTGATACAGATCTACATAAAGTAAAGACTCTATCTGTGACTATCGGAGACACAATTACACCTTTGAATGTAGATGATTATCAGGCTGGGTATACATTCTCACAAATCAAAGGAGATGTATCTATGGCAGTCGGATTCGGTTTGATTGATGAGCCCTTACCCGCAATTACTTTTAGTAGTAATCCTCTAGTTTTGGCACCAGGAGCGCCTTATCCTACAGACGACTGGAGTGCTACTTATTCAGCTGATGGTATTACATCAATAAATCTTATTACAAATGGACAACCAGTTACTGATGTCCCTGGAGTTACGTATACAATCAGTAGTAATAGTTCTACTGCCGGAGTTTCTGGTGGTGACGTGATATATACGGTTACCTATACGGAAGGTATAGGTGGCACAGTAACAGGTACAGCAACAAGAACAGTAGAAGATAGTGCTCCACCAACAATATCAAATATATCTACTCCTGTGATAAAGAGTGATGTTGTGATGGTGAGTTGGAATACTAACGAGCGATCAAATACTCAAGTGTATTGGAGTACAAATACGTTTGAAAAAAATGAGGAAGGTTTGGTCACAGAAGATATTTTAGGTGATCCTAACAATGGATATTCATCTAGTGCTCTACGTGATGATTCTGACAAGCAAGCTACTCACTGGGCGCTGATGGATTCACTCACTGCTACTACTACATACTATTATGTCGTTGTATCAGAGGATGGGTCAGGGAATATCGCTATATCACCAGAACAAGAAGTAGAGACTGTGGCTGCAGGTCAGGTCATAGTAGTAAATAGTGGTGGTGGTGGCGGTTCATCTGGAGTAGCTCTATCTGTGTACGAAGCTCTACAGAAGGAGCTTGCAGAATTAAAGAAGAATAATATGTTTGGGATAACGACACTACCAGTGATTTCAAATATAAAAGTATCTGATGTTACAGCTTTCGGAGCAACAGTGACATTTGATACAGATCGATTGACTGTAGCTGGAGTAGATTATGGCAAGACAAAAGATTTCGGCAAGACAGAAGGTAACTTTAAATGGTCTACAAACCACAAGATAAATATAGGAGGCTTGACTGTGGGTACAGATTACTACTATGGAATAGCAGTTGTAGATAAATATAGCAATGTAGCTGTATCTATAGGAGACAAGCAAGTTTTCAAGACAAAATTCTTTAGTGAGAATCTAGATGAGATAAACAAGATTGAAAATGTCGAGCAATTCCAAAATGAAATAGAATCAAGCATTGAATCAATATTGCCATCTCTCGTGCCTCCATTCGTAGAGGCTCCAGTGGTCACTGATATTACTGAGGATAGTGCTGTGATTACATACAAGACAAACATCAAAGGATTCTCTCTCGTTGGTTATGCTACAGATGATTACTATGATGAGACAAAAGATAATCCTTATAATGGTGAAGTATCAGATACTACAAGCAAGGTAACTATACACAAAGTAAAACTTATAAATCTAAAATCAAATACAAAATACCACTTCTCGGCAAAAGCATTCTCATTGCCTCAGATCGTAGGTAAATCAAAAGATTTTACCTTTATAACCAAAGCTTCAAAGATAAAAGTTTCTGTTACAAATCTTACAAAGAATTCATTCACTGTGTCGTGGAGTACAAATAGTAAAACTTCATCAATCGTAGAATACAAGAATCTAAAGACCGGCAAAGTAAACAAGAGAACAGATGATATTAGGAGTACTGGTCACGTTGTAAAAATAGAAAATCTTGATCCTGGAACCTTGTATCAAGTAGATGTGTCAGGATTAAATGATATAGGAAATACGGTAGAATCAGCGGGAACAATTACAATCAAAACTTCTACAGATGTGACAGCTCCTGCAATATCAAAAGTAAAAGTAGATAGTTCACTGGTTGTAGGTAGAAATGACAAAACTCAGACTATCATCTCATGGAAGACTGATGAACCATCTACCTCTGTGGTTTACTACGAGGAAGGATCTGGATCTCCTGATAAGCCATTGGCAAACAAGCAAGAAGATACAGAGCTTACTCTGAATCATGTGGTTATCCTAACTACACTCAAGCCAGGTACGGTATATCGATTCCAAGTAGCTTCATCTGATGACGCAAAGAATGTGAAAAAACTTCCAATTCGTACTATAATAACACCGAGACCTAGTGAGTCTATCGTTGATGTTATCTTTAAAAACTTCAACGAATCATTCAACTTTATCAATAACGTAAAATAATAAATATATGACACCATACAAACACAATAAAAATAGTCTTATTGTGTTTGTTGGCGTTATATCATTCTTGGTATTCTCGATAAACAATCCATACATCATAGATGCGTCCACCACTTTGGGTGTGATAGACGGTACATACAAGACTGCGAAAGGTGTAGACAATAAAGATATAAAAATTAATTTTGGATTATTTAAGGGGAGTATAAATGTCAAAGTGTCAGATAGTGGCCTATCTGGGTTTGCATGGGGTGAGGGTATAGGATGGGTGAATCTTGCACCGTCGGATGGGGGAGTCGTGAATAATGGAGAAGGAATACTGTCTGGGTACGCTACGTCTGAATTTGGTGGATGGATTAATTTCAGTGGTGTAATCATAAATTCGGATGGAGAATTCGCGGGTTACGCAAACTCTGAAAAATTTGGAAAAATATCATTCAATTGTAAAAACAATGACTCCTGTGCTGTTGATGAATATAAAGTAGTGACAGATTGGAGGCCTATATCTGTGCGAGCAGACGGAACCATCGCTCCAGATGTGACAGCATCGACCGTACCTCCATCAAACAAGCCTACTACAATTGCAGATACAAATGATACTACTACCGTAAAGCAAAAACCCTTACCAGTGCTAGGCGATGGTGAATATTACTATGGTGGGGATGTGATAAAGATAAACAATGGTACTGTGACAAACCCTGATGGAGCTGTCACATATATAATGCCTACAGATGAAAAATCTATTCCTAACAATAAAAAATCTTCAGATGTCGTAGTAGAAAAACCATCCGGAATCATAACTAGTGTAGCAAAGAAAACAGTCGCTATTACTAACAATATTATCCAAGAAAAACAAAACGATTCTGGTATAGAAGAAACAGTTGTTTCTTTTGCTCCGGGATTAGATATATCAACAAAAACAGTAACAACAGTTGGAGTAGTGGGAGGTAGTACTACTATCGTATCTTCTATGATAGCTAGCGCCCTGTCTATCTCAGATTTCTTTTTAAACTTTATTAGGTTATGGAGCCTATTCCTTTCTGCCGTCGGACTAAAGAAAAAAAGACAATCCTGGGGTACTGTGTATGATAGTGTCACAAAGCAACCACTAGATCCCGTGTATGTAGTATTGCTAGATAAAAACAATAAAGAAGTAGCTACCGCGATAACTGATATGGATGGACGCTTTGGATTCCTAGTACCATCTGGAACTTATCGTATATCTGTAAAAAAGAATAATTATATTTTCCCATCATTGAAATTAAAAGGTCGAGATACGGACGGTGTCTATGACAATCTTTATTTTGGGGATGATATGTTTATCGAGCAGGGTAAAATAATCACAAAGAATATCCCTATGGATCCGGAGCGTTTTGACTGGAACGAGTTTACTAAAAAAGATAAAAATCTTTTGAAGTTCAACTCACCATATGCATGGATATTGTCCGTTGTTTCTAACTTCTTGTTCTACGCTGGTTTCTTGTTGGCTGTGTTCTTGATTATTGTTAATGGTTTCAATCTTTATAATATCGTCGTTATATCTTTTTATATCGTATTGATGATATTTAAAAAGATAAATATAAAAACAAAAACACACGGAGTGATAAGAGAAAAAGATACAATGTTCCCATTGTCTTTTGCTGTCGTGAGGATATTTGCCAAAGGTGGAACAAAAGAAATATTTCATCGTGTTGCAGACAAGCATGGGAACTACTATTGTTTGATTCCAAAAGGGGAATATTACATCAAAATTGATAAAAAAAATAACGATGAATCTTATACAAATGTCTATACTTCAGAAAATTTAATTATAAGAAATGGAATTTTAAATAAAGATTTTGTTGTGTAATCTATATTTGTTATAATTAAATAGTAAAAATAATTTTAATCTAAATGGAAAATAATCAAAAGAAAATAAAAATACTACTTGTGGATGATGACGAAATGATGCGTATATATTTTCGTGATATATTCTGGATACACGGCAAGAGTAATAAATACGAAATAATTATGGTCTCTTCTCTTGAGAAAGCAGAAGATATATTAAAAGACCCAAAGACTCGACCCGATACAATATTCCTAGATGTTCTGATGTCTTCAAAGGGGGCAGGGTGCAGTGCTCCTGCGTACCAGATGGCATTATCTTTGGGGTTCATCAGTCGTATCAAGAAAAATAAAGATTATTCCAATATAAATATAATTATTTATTCTGGTCAAAAAGATGAAATCTTGAAAGAAGAGGCATTGAAATTGGGAGTAGATGGGTATCTTGCAAAAGGCGAGATAATGCCTAAAGAAATAATTTTATTCACAGACAAAATGCATGGAACCAATAATTAAGTTAAACAATGTAAGTTTGTGGTATGAAAAGGGGAAAGATATTGAAGTAAAAGCCCTAAAGAATATCACCATAGATATAGCCAGAGGTGACTATGTCGCTTTTTTCGGTCCATCTGGTTGTGGTAAGACAACCATGCTCTACGCTATATCTGGAATTGATCACTTCCAAGAAGGTACTATACATATAAATGATAAAGATATCTCGACACTGACTAATCAAGAATTGGCTATATTTCGACAGACTGGGATAGGTATAGTCTTTCAGCAGTTCAACCTCGTACCATCTTTAACTGTTTTGAAAAATGTAGCATTGCCTATGCTATTCGTAGGTATATCATCAGAAAAAGCTGATGTAGAAGCTGCAAAATTATTAGAACGTCTGGCTCTAACGGAATATGCAAATCGTTACCCTTTTGAATTGTCTGGAGGTCAACAGCAGCGTGTAGGTATAGCAAGAGCTCTCGCTAATGACCCACCGATAATAATCGCCGACGAACCACTCGGAAACCTCGACTCTGTAAACGCTAAAAAAGTTTTGGAATTTTTGAAAGAGCTAAATGAAAAAGATGGTAGAACTATAATCATGGTTACCCACGAAGCCTGGAGTCTGCGTGATGTAAAGACTATCTATCACATGAAAGATGGTTCTGTTACTGAAGTGGAACACGTAACACCAAAGACCCTAGAAGAGTCTGTCGTGTCGCATATGAATGCCCAGCTTTCATTTGTGGACGATAAAAAGACAGTCTCTCCACCTAAAATAGAACCACTAATTGATCCTAAAAAAGATGAAAAAATTGATGAGACGACAGGGGATGATATAACTGCTCATCAGTTAGCAAACTTCCTCATGAGTGGATATTCACTAGAAGAGATGTCTAGATTCGAATCTATCGTAAAATACAGATTTGCCAATAAGATAGATACTATAGACTTCAAGAGGTTATTGTTGGCATCATTTAATCAAAATGGTCTGGGCCTCAAAGACAAAAAGGCTGACAAAGTTTTGTTCTACGTAGAAGATGTGATATCTAGAAGGCGTGATATGAGGAGAATTCATAGGATGATGGAAAAGAATCCAGAAGTGGATATGTTCTATGAAGTTCAAAATCTCCGTAATTGGCTCGTAGAGGGGTATACTCGCGAGCTCACTAACCCCGAGGTTAAAGCCCTCACTCAGATAGTCTCTGATCGTATACGTAACTTTATATCAAGAACAAAAGTTGTCGATCTCCTGACACTATCTATCTCCAGAGGGGGGTTAGGTTTATCTTTTCGTGCAGCAAAAATATTTGGTGATAAATTGGAGCTTGTGCTCGAGGGTATAATAGTTGATAATGTAAAGAGTGGTTCTACTGCAAATCCAACTGTTTCTAGTGGTGTCTCTGAAGTTCAAGATGTAAACTTGAAAAAAATATAATAAACTATGTTAGACAAGCAATTAAAATTTAATGAGCTTATAACTCTTTCTTTTAGATCTTTCCGTACGAAACCGCAGAGAGCTTTTTTGACGATCATGGGTATGTCTGTGGGTATTGCGACGGTGCTACTGCTCGTTTCTCTTGGATATGGATTGCAGTATATATTGATCGGCAAATTGGTGACTACAGAGGACTCCCTGATAACCATGGAAGTATCTTATCCTACAGAGAGTAATATTTTAATTAAAAAATCTTTTATCGATGAATTAAGAAGCTCCCCAGATGTAGCCGAGGTGAGTCCTGTAGCTGAATTTCCAGGGGAAATAAGTGCTGAGGGTACGTCTGGTTTGATAGTAAATACTCAGATAATTGAGCCATCTTATTTTCGTCTTGCTGGGTTAACTCCAAACATTGGTAAGGTTTTAGATATAAATAATAAAGGAACTATAGTATCTAGCCAGACATTATCTGCTCTAGGTTTACCAATAGAACCTATTTTGATTGATAAACCTTTTACTTTAAAAGTTTCTTTTCAAGATGAAAAAGTCGACCTAGCAGAAGAGGAAACTTTTTTTGTGGAGACGCTACCACTGCAAGGTGTAGTTGTTGATGAAAACTTGCAACCTACATCTATGGTGTATTCCACAATATTTCCTAGAGATCCGCCATTTTACCGCAAGGCATTGGTAAAAGCAAAAGATATTGATACGCTTGAAGGTCTGCGTGATAAATTAATCTCACAAGGCTTGCTTGTGTCTGCTCGTATTGACTTGGTGACCCAAGCTCGTAAAATCACCAATATCATCACAATGGTTCTTGGAGTTTTTGGGGTGACAGCTCTGATCGTGTCAGCTATTGGAATGTTCAATACAATGCTCGTGGCATTCCTGGAACGTATATACGAGGTGGGTATATTGAAATCTATCGGAGCTACTGATTATGATGTCCGAAATCTGTTCCTCGTAGAAGCATCATTTATGGGATTCCTGGGGGGTGTCGGAGGTGTGACTATCGGATTTGGATTGGGACAGCTGTTTAACTTCCTGCTCTCTGCTGTGGCTAGAAGATTCGGAGGGGAGTCTCTAGAACTATTCGTAGTACCGTTTTGGTTCGTACTGCTCATCATGGGATTCTCTATCCTTATCGGTTTCGTATCTGGATGGTGGCCAGCACACCGCGCAGCAGGACTCTCTCCAAAAGAAGCATTTACAAGAAAATAAAATCTCTCATTTATAAATGAGAGATTTTATTTTAGTAATTTAAAATCTATTTCTTTTTTACCTTCGGGTACCACTCTCTCAATTACAAATTTTTCATCTTCATACTTTGCTTTTTTTATTTTTATTCTCTTGCCGTCTAACATAAAGAATACACTAGGCCATCCTTCATAAGCTCTGTATTTATTGTAATTTGTAAAATTATCATCGGAAAGATTTATCAATCCATCTTCTTTTTTAATCTTTTTACAATAAGTAATTTTTGATTCGTCTTGTTTTTTTAGTGTTATTCTTTGCGTAAAGATATCTGGCAGTATGGATACTAGTAGGTCTCCTCCTGATTGTATGAGTTTACTGCGGAGAGTACTCTTTGTATCTGTGATATCTATATTGATTTCTTTTTCATCTATGATGTCTCCGGCATCCATTTTAAATGCCATCTGTTGTATGGATATGCCAGTGACTTTGTCACCACTCAATAGTGCGCTCTCTACTGGTGATGCACCGCGATATAGTGGTAGTAGTGAATAATGTATATTTATAGTGCCAAATTTTGGCATATCTATAATGCTTTGAGGCAATATCTTTCCATAGGCTACTACGATGAATAGATCAGCTTTGTATTCAGATATAGTTTTGATGAATTCATCGTCTATCTTTTCTGGTTTAATACAATCTATCATCTTTTCCTCTGCCCATGCTGATACAGGGGATGCTGTCATGCTCATACCGCGTCCTGATGGAGCATCGGGTGATGTGACTATCAGCTCTGGGGTAAAACCCGCACTATACAAAATATCCAATGTGCGACTAGCTACATCTGGTGTACCCCAAAATACAAATTTTTTATCATTATTTTTCATTATGAAAATTCACCCTCACCGTCTGATTCGTGTATGTCTTTTGCTTTGTCTATAAACAGTATTCCGTCTAGGTGATCTATCTCGTGTTGAAATATATGAGCCAGAAGTCCTGTGCCATCAAGTGTAAATTTGATACCTTCTGCGTCATAGGACTCTATGGTTGCGCGAGTAGCACGACGGACCTTGCCATATAGTGGTCGTACAGATAGACAGCCTTCGGCCATTAATTTTTTATCTTTAGATACTTTTTTAAATATAGGGTTTATACAGACTACGTCTTTATGTTTCTTTTCTTTTAGGTTCTTTTCTCCTCGTATAAATTCATCATCAAATACACGACCAGAAATAGTAAATATACGTAAAGCTACTGCAATCTGAGGTGCAGCAATAGCCACCCCATCATCTTGGGATGCTAATGCTTTTGACATATCTTTTAAAATCTTTTGGACTTTTTCGGATTGAATGTCTTTTATTGGGATAGCTTTTGCTATTTCTCTCAATACGGGGTGCCCATTTTGTACAATTTCAACTGCCATAATTTATTTTAGATTCTTTACGTAATCAAGGAGTTTGGATATCTTGACTGTCTCTTGGGATCGAGTAGTCATATCTCGGACGATAACTGTATTTTCCATTGCCTCTTTTTGTCCAAAAATAATAGCGTAGTGTAGTCCCATCTTCTCAGCGACAGCTAACTGTGATCCTAGGCTGTCTTTTGACAAAGATTGGGCTATTGGTATCTTGGCCTTACGTAATATCTCTATAACATTTAGTGATTTTAGTTTTGCTTCAAATCCTAACTGGATAAAATACATCTTTGGCTTCTTCGATACTCTAGGTAGAGGTCTGTTGTACCAAGGTGACTCGATGACTCTATCTACTCCAATACCTACACCCATACTAGGCACATCCTTCTTGCTACCGAGCATGCGAGCTAGGTAGTCGTAGCGACCACCTCCAGCGATAGTTAGTGGTGGGAGACCTTCATCTTCGGGTATCTCTATAATCTCAAACACTGTGTGAGTGTAATAAGAAAGACCTCGAACTAGATTCTTGTTTATGCGATAGGGTACGCCCATCTCTTCTAGGTACTCTAATACTTGCTTGAAGTGCTTTTTTGAATCACCAGTCAAAAAAGATACGGCATCGGGGGCCCCTTCATTTACCAATATAGTCTTTGGGTCCTTGGAATCTAGTATTCGTAGTGGATTTGTCTTGAGTCTATCTTTGTCTATAGCGCCTAGTTCATTGAGGTGCTTTTTGTAATAATTTACTAGCTCTTTTACATATGCAGGTCGAGACTCCTTGTCTCCAATAGAATTTATATCTACAACAAGATTCTTGGCTCCTACTTCTTCTAGTATGGCAATGGTAGTCTTTATTATTAATGCGTCAGCGATACTCTTTTCTGTACCCATGATCTCCAGGCCGAATTGATGTAGCTCACGATAGCGACCACGCTGAGGATTGTCATGACGAAAGAATGGTCCATAGTAGTAGAGCATCACTGGCTGAGGTAGTGATTGCATTCCGTGCTCTATATACGCACGCATAGCACCCGCGGTACCTTCTGGGCGCAGAGCGAGCTCGTCGCCACCCTTTGTCTTGAAGTTGTACATTTCTTTGTCTACGATATCTGTACCTTCACCGACTCCGGCTGTGTATACATCCTTGAATTCGACTATTGGAGTTTTGATTGGCTTGAATCCGTAGTAAACAGCTATCTCTTGTGCTTTTTCAAAAAAACCCTGGTATAGGTAGTACTGCTCATCTATAAAATCACGCATACCTTTTACAGATACGGGTGCTTCTTTATTTGTTTTTTTATTTGGTGTACTCATTTTATTTTTCTTGGTTATATTCTCCTGGTAGATAGTCTATCGAATTAAATGGTAGTAGTCGAAGATAAGCCCTGCCTATTAAAAATTTCTTATCAACTACACCCCATACTCTTGAATCTGAGCTTCTGTTTCTGTTGTCTCCCATTACAAAGTATCCATTGGGTCCTGTGTCGTATTTTTCATTAGTCGAAAAATTTTCATTTATGTATGGTTCATCTATGATAAATCCATCTGGATTTGCTTTGTTCTCGATCTTTACTTTTTGACCTGATATCTCTATTTTTTCATTCGGTAAGCCTATGATTCTTTTAATAAAATATCTAGATGGGTCATGTGGGTATTTAAAGATGACAACATCTCCACGCTTTATATTACCCATATTATAAGAGAGCTCGTCTACGATGAGGTATTCTCCGTCTTGGAATGTCGGGACCATGGATTCACCCGATACTATAAATGGCTGAGCTATGTATGTACGGATAGGGATGACTATTATAAGAGCTAGGGCCATAAATTTGACCAGATCCCAAATATTGAGTAATTGTTCTTTAATCCATGCTTTTTTGTCTTTTTTCAAAATTACCTTTGTTTCTTCGGTATTATTTTCCATATATATGCTATTTTACCACATAAATATATTTGACGGAATAGGAGGGTATGTGTCATGATTCAAATTAGCTAGTTTTATCAATTTTTGGTAAAATTTAAAAATGAAATTAATTATCGGTCTGGGTAACCCAGGAGAAAAATATGCACACACCAGGCACAATGTGGCTTGGATTGTTTTTGATAATTTAAATAAAAATCTTGATTGGAGTTTTAATAAATATGCGAATTCAAATTTGGCTCATATTAATCTATCTGATGAGGATATAATTTTTGCAAAACCTGAGACTTTTATGAATGATACTGGTAATATCCTCCCGTATCTAGTCAAAGAATATAATTTTACAAACAATGATATCATCGTAGTACAAGATGATATAGACCTACCACTCGGCAAGATAAAGATATCTCATGATAGAGGTGATGGTGGACATAATGGTATCAAATCTATAATGGCACAGCTCTCATCTCGGGAATTTGTACGTATACGTGTAGGTGTATCGATACTCGATAACACTGGCACTCTGCGCAAGCCGGATGTGCTCGGTAATTTCTCTAAAGAAGAGTTGGATATTCTAGAAAAATATATCTCACCCTTAGTCTCTGATATTTTGACCACTACAGTATCTCAGGGTTACGAAAAAGCGATGACAAAATACAACTAATAAATTCTCCGCCACAATGTTGGCGGAGAATTGCGTTTAGGGTATTTTCGGAGTATAATTTTTGCATGGAAAACACACAATTACCAACATTAGAATTTATCCTTAAGAATTACAAGAACTTTAATTCACGTGCTACTCGTGATGCGACTATCGCATATTGGCGCCATATAGAGAATGGGGGAAAGATGTTTTGGGCTGTGGCTGGAGCTATGTCTTCTGCTCAGCTAGGTATCACTCTGGCTCCGGCTATCCGTGCAGGACTAATACATGGCATGTCTGTGACGGGTGCGAACTTAGAAGAGTCACTATTTCGCCTTGTTGCGCATAGTAGCTATAAAGACTTTCCTGATTATCGTTACTTTACAAAAGAAGACGATACAAAGATCCTGGAGAATCGTATGCGCCGTGTGACAGATACTAGTATCCCCGAGGATGAGGCTTTTCGTGCTGTTGAAAAGCATATCGTACCAATGTGGGAAAATGCTACAAAGAACAATGAGCGCCGTTTTTGGCATGAATATTTCTATGAGCTTATCCAGGCCCTAGACAAGGAAAAGCATGAAGGTAAAGCTGAAGAATGCTGGCTATTAGCTGCAGCAGAACACAATCTACCTATAGTAGTCCCAGGATACGAAGATTCTACTTTTGGAAACATCTTTGCATCTCATGTAAAGCATGGTGATGCGAGTGCCCTAATCGCAAAGTCAGGTATTGAATACATGGGTGAATTTTATGATCAATATCAAAAGCTTTCAGAAGGTGCTGGTATCGGATTCTTCCAAATCGGTGGAGGTATAGCCGGAGATTTCCCAATTTGCGTAGTGCCATCTCTTAAATACGACATGGAGCTACCTGCAAAGCCATGGGCATACTTCTGTCAGATCTCTGATTCTACTACATCATACGGATCATACTCTGGAGCTACTCCAAATGAAAAAATCACTTGGGATAAACTCACCCAAGATACACCTATGTTCGTAGTCGAGAGTGATGCTACAATCGTAGCTCCACTGATGATGACTGCACTACTAGAGGCAAAAGCAAATCCTGCAAAGGCAAATGAATTGATAGCAAAATACCTAGGATAATATATGCAGATAACTATTATTTCAGACTGTGCTGATGCAAATGCTCGTGGACGCCAAGAGATAAGATACAAATCACTAATAGGTGATAGTGCTAATTTAAATTTCATAGGAGTATCACACGATCTAGAAGCTGCCGGCTGTCTAGTCGATGCACTGGATGCCTACAGTGGTACATCGGGTATCATCGTGGTGAATGTAGCTCCACGCGGAACTAAAGATAAATACCCAAATGGTATACCGTTTTGTTTTGGTAAGGCTGGAAACATCACCGTAGTAGGTACGCCAAATTGTTTTACTCTCGCAAAGAAGCTCGGTCTCATGTCGGAAATACAGGAGACTGATGTATATACTGTATGTAGTCAGTTCCTACCAGAGGAGGAAGCTAGGAGAATATCTGAATCACAATTCCGAAGCTATGAATATCTACCTCATCTTACAAATTGGATTTTCCAAGGTAAAGATATAAATGCAAAAATAGGGGAGATCTTTGATTTTGGTAATGACAATTTTGTCTGGTATGTGGATTGCTTTGGTAACTGCAAGACTACTATCGTATACGAGCACGATCAAGAATTGAGAAACTCTACATCTGATTATGATTTTATCGAGAGACTCACCGATGTACCAAAAGACGGCAAGGCATACTTTACAAAAGGTAGCTCCGGATATAAAGATAAAAGATTTATCGAGATAGTATTACAGAGACAAAATGCATCAAAAAATCTAGGCATAGAAGTAGGAAGTAAAATATAAAAAACAAAAATCCTCGCAAGGACCGTCCTTGCGAGGATTTTTGTTTGTATGGACATTTTGTGTGTATTGTGGTATTGTGTTAAAAAATTCTTACCAATATGAAATACTTATACATTTTACCTTTTTGCTTGTTTTTCAGCTCTTGCATGAGCTCAAAAACAAATGTCACTCCATCATCTGTGGCCACCTTTAATTTTGGTGCCCAGATTAGATTGCTGTACGATAATCAGGACGTGCAGATTTACCGTAGAGATACTACTCCGTTTTACAAAAGATCTGCGTACGTTGCCTATGAATGGCATACTGCCTGCGGGGACTATGCAGTGGTGAATTTTAGGAATGACAGAATTTTCTCTGTCCTATTTGAAAATAAAGGATTTGATAGTGTGAGTAATTCTTTTATTTTTGAAGAGATTGTAAATCCTACAAATGATCCGTATGGATGGTACTATCCACAAGATATGGTCTACCTTTTAGACAGCTTTAATTTTCAGTTAATGATGAGAGCTGTAGGAAAGAATGAACTGTATTATGTGTATAATTGCCAAAGTAAAAAATGGCAAGTACCTAAAAAAATGTGACGAAAATAAAAAATCTGCAAATCAAGAAATTGATTTGCAGATTTTTTCTTTTTATTTTAATTTGTTTCTGTATTTGTGAGCTACCATTCCGTAGAGTAGTTGGGCTGCTCCGTACTCTGTCAGGACGGAGTCTTTCATAGGGGAGACTTCTACTATGTCTGCACCTACGAGTTCTTTTGATTTCACAATCTTTTCTAGTAGTTCTACTCCGTACCACCACTCGAGACCCCCTTGGACTGATGTGCCTGTGCCTGGCATATGAGCCGGATCAAATCCATCTACGTCGATAGTTATATATACATACTTTGTCTTGATTGATTTTACTATTTCCTCTACTGTCGGTACTTTTTTATCATTGCCCCATTCAAAAGTCTTGATATTGTTCTTTGGGTCAGAGAAGTATTCGTATTCACCTTTGAAATATGTACGGATACCTACCTGTACTAATGGGTAACCTAGCTCGTTTACACGGCGTAGGACACATGAATGAGCCAGATTTGTAGGATCATCACTGTAGTCACTGTCATCATTGCGTAGATCGCAGTGTGCATCTATCTGGACTACTGTTACGTCTTTTGGATTTATTTTTTTAGAGAGGGCAGTGAGGAGTCCTAGAGATACAGAATGCTCTCCACCGAGGAGGAATACAAATTTATCTTTATCTAAGATCTTTGTAGATTCTGCCACTATCTTGTCTAATGCTTTTTGTGGAGTCATCTTGCTGATATTGCCCACATCTTTGTGACCTATCTTTACATATTCGCATACATTCTTCTTGTAGTTGCGGTCAAAAAGCTCAAGCTTGCTGTCGAGCATCTTCATAACTGCTGATGGACCGCTGGCTGTACCTTTGCGACTAGAAGCTGTCTTTTCATATGCAGCTGATAGTATGACTACATCTGCATCTTCGATTTTCTTTGCACTGATTATTGAATCTACCATCCCGTTAGAGATAGGAAATGTTTACATTTCCGTATCTGATTAATTTATATTAAAAATACGACTTTTTCTTTTATTGTTCCAAGATTAAAAAAATAACAAACACATCTCTAACGGGATACTATCCCATATAGATAAAAGCATTGTATCAAAATACTATTGTTTTGCAATAAAAACACCCCATAAAGAATTCTCTTTATGGGGTGCTAAATTTAATCATTTGGCTTTTATATCTTTTTAGTCATCAAGAATGCTTCAGATCCGATCTTGTCGCAATCATGAGCAAACATGATTAATCCTTTTTGTTTTGCCCGGATTTCTTCATTGCCGTCTGTGCCTATTAATTGATCCATTTTGATTTTTTCAAAATCTACAAATTGTTTTGCCATTTTGAAATTGTCTGTCTTCGTAAAATAAATACTATTTACCATAACAATTTCTTTTGGTAATTTTTTCTTTGTAGAATCTTTTATATGCCCGCGTTTTTGCAGGAAAATCATTATGGACTTTATGGCTACTTTGTCAGCATTTTTGCTGTCGTGTTGACCACACTCAATACAAATACCAATTTTATCTTTCTCGTACATGTACCCATCAGTGCCACCTGGTTCGTATTCGTTTATGTTTATAACGATACGGGAAACTTCTTTTGGGAAATAATTTACGATATCAAAAGCATTGCCTTCTGTAAAAACAAATGGAAGACTTTTGTTTCGTGTGGAGTGGATGTCTAACAGGGCATCTGCTTCATCTAAGAACATTTTGATGAATTGTGCCCTGCGGTACTCGTAGGAATTTTTCTCTTCTTCTGTGTACTCCTTGTTTTGCTCGGCAAACATTCGATTCATGTTTTGTTCAACAAATCGAACGTTGTCTTTCAGGGCAACAGGATTACCTAAAAGAAAAATTACTTTTCCTGACTTGATCTTTAATTTGTGTTCTAGCTTTTTAAAAGCTCTTACTCCGCAAGGTTCATTGCCATGAATACCTGCCATAATCACACTAGTAGGACCTTCATTTTGTCCTTCAATTACAAAATACTCTTTCATTGGTTTTTTATATTAAATTGTGGGTTTTTGCGCATTATATCCTGAAATATTTTTTTGTCAAAATTATAGTATTTTATTTGTGTGATATAATATACTCATATGAATTGGTTTTTAATTGCATTGGGGGCTCCATTTTTATGGGCATTGGTCAATATAGCCGATCAATATCTAATAGCTAAATATTCAGATAGGGAAAAGGAACACAGTTCTGGAGGGCTAGTACTGTTCTCTAGTCTCATAGGATTCTTCATTGCATTCTTTATCGCATTTTTTGTGCGAGGATTATTTGAGATATCGATAACAGATGCATTGCTACTCGGACTCACTGGATTCATCACTATCGTATGGATAGTATTGTATCTATATGCATTGGAGATTGAAGATGTATCAAATGTGGCCCCATGGTTCCTGACTGTTCCCATGTTTGGCTACATATTTGGCTATCTATTCCTTGGGGAGACACTCAATAATAATCAGATCCTAGGTACTGTCATCATGCTCCTAGGATTAGTATTCCTATCTATTGATTTTAGTACAGAAAAGAGACAAGTAAAGAGAAAGCCAGTATTCTATATGCTCATCGCTTGCGTGCTAGTAGCTCTATCTGGGATTATATTTAAATATGTGACCATCGAAGGGGACTTCTGGGTGTCATCATTCTGGGAATATATTGGCCTCGGAATATCTGGCCTCATAATATATCTATTCGTGCCTAAATACAGAGAAGAATTTATGAATATGAACCACAAGGGTGGTGTAAAGATTTTTATCGTAAATACAGTGAGTGAACTGGCTACTATCTCTGGTAATCTTTTAACAAACTTTGCACTATTGCTAGCACCTGTGACTATGGTATATCTCGTAGGTACATTCCAGCCTGCTATAGTACTATTCTTGACTATCATCGGGACAAAATTCTTCCCACATATAGTGAACGAGAACATCACCAAAAAAGTCCTAATCCCAAAAATCATCGCCATCGTGGTGATGATAGTAGGAAGTGTGTTCTTGCTAATGTAAATATGAAAATTATATTTGAATCACATAAAACTAGTGTAGACAATGAATCTGGACTGGCTTCTGGATGGAGGAACTCTCCTTTATCTGAAAAAGGTAGAGAACAGGGGATTAATGATCGTACTCGGTACGCTGATGTTTTATTCGATGCGGTTTTTACTTCTGACTCACAGAGAGCTATAGATACAGCAGAATTAATCTTTGGTGAACGTAATATTCCTACTTTTTCTGATTCAAGACTTCGAGAATACAATTACGGAGACCTAGAGGGCGGAGATAAAAAACTAGTGTTTGGTAGTCTGATTGATCATATTGATACTCCATACATGAATGGTGAGAGTGTTAAAGATGCAATGGCTCGTATGGAAAGTTTTATCGCCGATTTAAAAAAATCTAATTATGAAAATATTGTAATCATCGGCCATCGCGCAACTCAACTAGGTCTAGAGCATTTTATAAATGGCGTAGAGTTAGAGGAATACATAAAGACTCCATGGGAATGGCAACCAGGATGGAAATATAATCTTTAATATCCTTCATATTGACTTTTAAATTTTTATGTAGTATACTTTTTAAAGATTAAGGTTCTTTTAATTGCTTAAAGAATAATACAAAAATCTAGAAAGGAGAAAAAGACATGAAAGAGGTTGAAAAACAAAAAAAACCTTTAGTTTCTAATGATGGACCTAATTTTAGTCCAAATTTTAAATGTTTTGTAGTTACTGCTTGTTACGGGCAGGATGATTATATTACAGATTCATTGAGAGTTTGGAGAGATAAAATTTTGGCCCAAGGAACCGAAAAAGGTAAAATTTTGTTTATTCGTGCTTATTACAGTTTCTTAGGGAGGCCTGGTGCTTCTATTTTAGAAATTGCTCCATTTTTAAAACCAATCGCTAAAAAAGCGATCAATTGGTTCATCAAGATTAATGGAATTAAGCTGACTAAATAAAATTAATTTTTTCTGATGATAAGTCGTACATGATAATTTATTTCATGTGCGACTTTTTAAATATCATCTCGTAGTATAATTTTATTCTCTCTTTTGAAAATATTGTATAAATAATAGTATATATAAAACCAATCGGATTTTTTATGCCTGGAATAATATTTGCCCTAATTTCCATTCCTAATCTTCCAAGCCATTTTGAGTTGTCTGTGAGGTGATACAACTCATGCTCTGTGACAAACCTCTTCACTATCGGATTTAAGTCATTTCTGACTTCAGCGTATCCTCCTTTTTTTTCATATGGAAATGCTTGACCGAAAGCAGGAGCTCTTTTTTCTTTTGGTACAAAATAGTTCTTGTATTCCTTGTTTTTTACTTTGTATATTTTAAGATTATTATTCATTTTTAAATTTATTTAATATTGTCTTTTTAATAAAGATAGAATTTGTTGAAAAATATATATAGCAAAGCAAATTTTCTTTACTCGTTAGTTTTTCATTTGAGCCCATTTTTGCCAATATTCTGAGTGACCCCTCTCCAAAATTTTCTTCAATTTTTCTTAAATGCATCATGTTACCCGAAAAATGACCTTCTTTAAAGATATCCCAGATTTCTTTTTCTTCCTTTCCTTCTTTTTTTGCGATCTTTTTTACTATATTTTCTATAATTTTTAATTCTACTCTGTATTTTGTTTCTAGTATATTTAAATTAATTTTAATTTTTTTATTTTCATCGTTTAAAATATCTAAAACAGTTTTTTCTGTTATAGCTTCATTTAGTCCTCGGAAGTATGCACCCTTATCATTCTTTGTTAAATATCCATTCCTGTAAGAAGATACTTCATTATTCTCAATCTTGTATTTATGAAATGATTTTGCATGTATCATTTCATGGATTATTGTTTTAAAATTACTTATCGTTTTCGACTCCGGGTTTAATTTAGAGAGTATTCTAAATAGATAATATTTGGTATTTAGAATAGTATCAGGTTTATATTTACTGTCTATTTCTATGATTCTTGAGTCTGAATTGTAGCTACCTGTACCCTTGTTCTTGTCTAAAAATTTAATTTTATATTCATCTAATCTAGCCTCAACCCCTAATCTTGATAATTCTTTTCTGACTACCTCCTTAGATTTACTTATCAGTAATACTTCATGCTCTGTGGGTTCTCTGTATGAATTACTATTTTCAATCGCTTGATGTTCTTGCGCATTATCTAATTTTTTTTGAGCATTATTTATCGAATTTTCATTTATGTTTTTACCTGTAAAATTGTTCTGTTCCATGTAAACATTATAACACTTATTATTCAGTTTATAACCCAGTTGTATGTTTTTGTTTTGCATTCTATGGTAAAATAAATACATGCCTGAAGAAGAACCAAAAAGTCATAATGTATTTCTCTATATATTATTAATAAGTTGTGCTGTTGTTATCGCTACTTCTTTTTATTTTTTCTATTTCAAAAAAGACTATAATTTTATAGTCGATACTGCTTGTGATAATACAAAAGAAACTTGCTTCTATCGAGACTGCTCCATAGACGGAGAATGTCCTCCAAATAATTTGTCTTATTATAATCAATACACGATCAAAGCTCGTGATTTTTCTGCTTGTGTAAATGAAGATTGTACTTCAGCTATAGAGTCCGGAGCGATACAGGCGGAAAAGACTGAGTGTACAGAAGAAGATATCGCAGGCGAGGTATGCGTGGTCCCGGAGCCTGCAGAAGAAGAAATAGTTATTCCTGTAGTCGAAGAAGTAAAGGTTAATAAAAAGAAATAATATATGTCTTCAATCGGCGATTACAATACTATAATGTCGGATCACAATATCTTTAATCAAGTAGTGTATACTCCTTTATCTGATGCGCTAAGACTACTTGAAGAAAGGCAAAAAGATGTTGATTTGGTTAATAAGATCAAAGATCTTTTTGCTGGAGAAATACCTGAAATTTTAAATGACAAAAATTGTGCTGTTATTGCTAGGCAGTTAGCTACACCCAATCACGAGTGTAGAGCTTTTGTTGGTTTGGCGCGTGAAAACAATTTGAAGCCTATATTTTTTGAGTATTATGATGATAAATTTACATCAAACAATAAGTATAAGCATTCATTGGGTCAAATTCATGTCAGTGACGGTTTAGATAAAAAGGGAGATGATATTGTTGAAAAAATAAATATAGTAGACTTTAATATTTATAACGGTAAAAAAATTAAAGAAATTAAAACTAAATGGGACGAATCACTTATAGATTTTCATCATAAGTTGTTTGGATTGTATGGTTTAAGTGATATTTATTTTCATGATGAATCAAGTTGGTATAAAGAAAACAATGCTGATTCTATACATTTTGTTTATTTTAACTTTTTTTTATTTTTTGTTTGCCACGGTATATTATTTGAAAATTTTCTAGTTTCTACTGACAGTGAAGGTGATTTTACTAAGGAAGTTGTTTTGCCTGCGTTGGAAAAAGTTATAAATTTGACAGGTCTTAAACCTCTGATCGTCCCTATTCCACCCATGGATATTGAAACTGAAGATTTTTGGTATTCGCACCTCTCTTTAATTAAAAATAATATTAAATAAAATATGAATGAAATAATTAATACTTGCACAAGCGTGACTGGGGGAAGTCTTGAACTTTTGGCAAAATACTCACACATAGTTCCAATGTTGCTATCATTGGTATTGTCTTTGTTTATTTTATTTAAATCTAAATTTAACTTATTTTCTAAACTATTTTTATCGTTTATTTTGTCTTTCTGTGTTTGGCTAATTGGCGATGTTGTTATTTGGACATCAACAAATTACGACCTTGTTTATTCTTTCTGGTCTGTTTTGCCTTATATCGAGATTGTTTTCTTTCTTTTGTCTCTCTATTTTGTACTTACGTTTATCTATGAAAGAGATATAAATAATTATATAAAAATATTATTTATACTAGCTCTTGTTGTTCCTTTTGTGATTACAATTACAAATAATTCCGTTATTGGTTTTGATCATTCATTTTGCGAAGCATTAAATAATAATACTTTAGATATCTACAAGCTTGTAATTGAGGGTATCATCGGTCTTACAATATTGGGGTATATAATCAGAGCATTTTTTATCGAGCAACCTCCGGAAGATAAAAAGGCAGATTTGATCGTTCTAGGGTCTATATTTTTATTCTTGTCTGTTTTTGGAATTACAGAATACATAGCATCTGTGACAGGTGTATATGAATACAATCTGTATAGTTTGTTTGCCATGCCTCTTTTCCTCATAGCTATTATCTATGCTGTATTTGAGCTAGATATATTCCACTTCAACATGCTAGGTACCCACTATCTGGTCGGAGGATTGGTTATACTCATGGGTGGGCAATTATTCTTTATCAATGGAGGGGCAGATACATTGCTGACTATTGTGACTGTAGCTCTGACACTAGGACTCTCTATTATCCTATACAGAAATCTAAAGAGGGAGAGTGATCAGCGTGTACGTATCGAGCAATTGTCTGTAGATTTGGAATCTTCAAAAATGAGATTAGAAGAATCAAATATCAAGCTCGAAGAATCAAATGCGAAATTGATAAATGTTGATAAGTTAAAAACAGAGTTCCTTTCACTGGCTTCACATCAGCTCCGATCACCGCTCACGGCTATAAAGGGTTATGCATCTATGGTAGTCGAGGGTGACTTTGGAGAGATTGGACCAAAAGCAAAAGAAGCTGTGGAAAGAATATTTCAATCTAGTCAAAATCTGACCCTTGTCGTAGAGGACTTGCTCAATGTGCCCAAAATTGAATCTGGTGGAATGAAGTATGTGATGGTGGATTTCAGTATGACAGAGATAGTAAAGACCACATCTGAAGATTTATCTATCACTGCAAATAAAAAAGGATTAAAGCTAACCTACTCAGAAGATGCAGGGAATCACAAGGTTCACGGAGATAAAGAAAAGCTCCGCCAAGTGGTCCTAAACCTGATAGACAATTCTATAAAATACACAAAACAGGGTAGTATTGAAGTAACTTTATCTAATAAAGACAATAAGGTTCTCGTAGAGATAAAAGATACTGGTATGGGTGTATCTCCAGAGATCAAGGCTACGCTATTCCAGAAATTCGCTCGTGGTGAAGGTGCCCGTATGAACACTAGCGGATCAGGACTCGGTCTATATCTAGCAAAAGAAATAGTAGATGCACACAAGGGTCATGTAGGAGTGAATTCAGAAGGTATGGGTAAAGGTTCTACTTTCTTTATTGAACTCGAAGCAGTGAATTAGGTTCTAGTAGTTAGATTCTAGGTGCTAGCATAATACAATATAAAAATCTCCCACAGGTCGGACCTGTGGGAGATTTTTATATTCTAGAGATTTTATGTCCGGTATCTGTGTCTTTGATCTCGTAGCCGAGATCTTTGATCTGGTCGCGGAGTTTGTCGCTCTCGGACCAATTCTTTTCATTGCGAGCCACTGTACGAGCATCTGCCAATTTTAATACTTCAGCTGGGATCTCTATATCAGTCTCTTCTTTTAGATTCTCGAAACCAAAACCAAGAACATTGTCTAAATCAAGGAGAGTCGCTTTTTTATCTGCAGGGGATACACTGTCATCCTTTACCAATTCCCACACAAGGGCTAGGGCTTTTGGAGTATTTAGATTGTCACTGATAAATTCAGTGAATTTTGTCTTGTATCTCATATCTGGAAGTCCGACTTCCAGATTGTTTCCTAAATCTCTATATGCAGTATAGAGGCGTTCTAGGGCTGTTTGTGCACCAGACACAGCATCAATCGTAAAGTTCACTTTCGTGTCGTAATTGCCCGTATAGAGCCAATAACGGTATGCCAACGGAGTGATTCCTAGTTTCTCGATATCTCGGAGGGTATAGAAATTACCCGCTGACTTGGACATCTTCTTGCCATCTACCATCAGGTGCTCATTGTGCATCCAGTATTTTACAAATTGGTGTCCTGTGGCGCATTCGGATTGGGCGATCTCATTCTCATGGTGAGGGAACATATTGTCGACTCCTCCAGTGTGGATGTCGATATGGTCACCGAGCTCGGCTATACTCATCGCAGAGCATTCTATGTGCCAGCCAGGGCGTCCTTTTCCTAGACTGGTCTCCCAGAATACTTCACCATCATTCTCATCCCAAGCTTTCCATAATGCGAAATCAGAAATGTTCTCTTTATCATATTCATCATTATTTATACGATTATACTTTTTTTCTTGATTAGCGAGGGCACAGTCAGAATTTACATCAATCTTATTCTCAAGTTTTACGAGTTGTCCATAATTTTTGTCTTTTGCAATATCAAAATAAACAGAGCCATCATCACCTCTATATGCAAAACCTTTCTCTATTAAAGTCTCTATCATCTTCACCATCTCATCTATGTAGTCTGTAGCCTTTGTGTATTTTTCTGCACGTACGATATGGAGTGCTTCGATATCTTTGTAAAATTCCTGTGTGTAGAATTCTGTAAATTCTGCTAGAGTCTTGCCCCCAGCAATAGAGTCACGAATAGTCTTGTCGTCTATGTCTGTGATATTCATGATGTGCTTCACATTGTATCCAAGATAGGAGAGAGTACGCTTTAGGATATCGCCAAATACATATGCACGGTAATTGCCTATGTGGGGATAGTTGTAGACAGTAGGCCCACAGGTATACAAAGATACAGAGTCTTTATTGGTAGGCTCGAAAACTTCTTCTGTTCTAGTTAATGTATTTTTGAGTATAAGGGGCATATGTTTAGAAGTTAATATTGGTTATTCGTAGGATTAATATAGCGGATAGAGCAAGTATAGCAAAGAATGAGAAGACAAATATCAATCGGTGGATTCTCTTGTCTATGATTATATTTATCATATTTGAGATATTGTCCAATGTGCCTGACTGCATATGTAGTACACTCTCTAATCTTGCACACTCTATGACCATCTCATTTGTATGTCTTCGAGTGTCTATCTTGAAAAAGCTCTCTGCGTAGTAATCAAAATACGGTAGCATACTCCGCTGGATTTCTGTATTGTACTTGAAATCTATCAAGATCTTTTTTAGATTCATAATCTGGCTGACTATCTTTTTTGAATTCTTGCGATGCTTTTTCTCGATATTCTCAATCTGAATCTCTATCTCTTTTTGATTTTCCATATTGCTATTTATCAGAGTCTTTACCATAGAGAAGTACACCAGGCTCGCATTGGATACTGGGAGTGGTTGTTCTAGAGAAAGTTTTATTTCTAGCTTCTTGGAGAACTCCGATATCGTATCTATCTTGTGATCGTGGGATGTAATGATAAAATCTCGTCCGACTAGGAACGTGACTTTTTGATTTATTATAGTATTTTTGTTGTTTTTGATTTTAGGAAAATTCAATACTGCGCAGACGGTGTCTTCTTGGCCACTGATACCTATATCTGGGTCATTATTTAGTAGTTCTGTAGCAAAAGAAGAGGGGATGCTATAGTCTTCATCTATATGGTCGACCTCGCCCTTTGTAGGGTTTTCCAAGTCTATCCAAGTGAGTCCTTTATAGGTGTATTTTGAAATCATATGGATATTATACCGCCCCCCTTGCAATTTTCAAAACTTTTGTGTATTATATATCCACTATGGAATTTGCAGTTATTGAAACAGGTGGAAAGCAATATAAAGTCGCAGTAGGCGATGTCTTGAAAGTTGAGAAACTTGCAAGGGATTTTACTCTTGGCGACAAGATAGTTTTTGACAAGGTGCTATTAGTAGATAACGGTACAGATACTACAATCGGTGAACCTTATATAAAAGGCGCTACTGTAGAATCACTATTCCAGAGATCAGGACGCGGAAAGACAGTAAAGGTTGTAAAATACAAGCAAAAGAGCCGATATTTGAAGAGAAATGGTCATCGTCAGCTTTTTGTCGAAGTAAAGATCTCAGCAATAAAATAATCACACTCACAAGGCAAAGCCCCCACCATCCGGTGGGGGCTTGCTTTTTCTGTAGGATTATGTTATAATACAGAAAAGTTAAGTTGTCAAACGGAGAGTCGTTTGGTTTTACTAGATCTGATGAACCCATGAGGTTCTATAAAACCAAACGACTATATTAACTTAATATTTATGCACCTTAAAAATCTACTCTTTGCAGTGCTAGTGCTCGGAGCACTAGATGCAAACTCTCAACATTCTGATGAAAATCACAATCCTTTGAAAGTAGCTGAAGTTGAAGCTGCTTATTCACCCCATGAACATCAATTTATGGTGAATACAAATGGATTGGTGGGATTTAATCATATCAAGGCAACTTGGTTTTATGAGTACAATCTCACAAATGGTTTTCAAGATTATTCTGTCTCCTTGGACCCTAAGATTTATGGTCCATTACACCTTTCTTTTTCTTTTGAAAATGATCTATTCGGGATTCATCCTGAAAAAAATCACTTTCAAACAGGGATTAAATTCTATATGCAAGAAATTGAGTGGTTTACAAAGCCATTCTTGAATTGTAATGTAGGTTTAAATTATTCTACTTATGGTACAGCCGAGCATCGTGTCGGTGGTGTGGAAGTATCTTATATGCTTTTGACTCATCCCATGTGGATTAACAAGAATTTTGGAATAGTATTCCAATCATCAGGTAGAATTCGTAATGGACATGATTTTTTATTGTTTCAAGGTGGTGTAGAGTATCCAAAATGGCACTCAATACTAATGTTAGGAACAGGTCAGGTTTATGAAGGGAAATTGGAGTTCTTTGTTGGACTTCAGTATTCTGTCATTGCTGATCATAAAAAGTTTACATTATGATGAGAGAAAACTACTACGTAAATACCCCAAGAGTCTTTGACTATTGGGGTATTTCTTATGACCTATTCCTAAGGGCGTTTTTTATTGTCTCACTGTCGGCGTATTCGAGCTCTGAACCTGTGGATAGTCCACGGCCTAGGCTCGATATCTTGATCTTGCCATCATAACTATTTAGTAATTCACGGATATATGTGTCAGTGTTTTCTCCTTGAGGATTCAGCGATAGGGCAATAATTATTTCTTTTAGTCCTTCATTTTTAAATCTATTCTCAATCACTCTCATCAATTCATTTACTCGGACAAAATTGGGTGTATCTTTTGTGACTATAGGTATCAATCCGCCTAGGATGAAATACATCCCACTATAATTCTTACTCTTTTTAATACTCTCGTAATCTGCATCTTTTTCGATAATCAATAGGGAAGTATGGTCTGTCTTAGAATCACGACATGTATCACATAGACTGTCGCGCTCAGACTGAAAGAATAGGTAGCATGAGGGACATTGCTTTATTGTATTTTTGACTGCGACTATCGCATCACTGAGCTCGCGGATGTATGTAGGATTTTTGTGGAGTAGGAAATACACAAAACGCTTGGCTTGTCTTTCACCAATACCTGGAAATTCCTTGAAAAGTTGTGCGAGTATTTCTATTTGATTCATCCCGTTAGAGATAGGTAATGTTTACATTACCGTATATTTTAATTTTTTAGTAAATAATACGACTTAATCTTTATATGTTACCCAATACTAGAAATATGACAAGCACATCTCTAACGGGATTCATAATTAAAATCCATCCAATCCATTTTGAGGGGATGATATTTGGGAATTTGCCATTGCCGCAAAGCCATTTAGGTTGCCTTTTTCAAGGTCTAGGAATGCACCTAGTTTATCATCAAAGTATAGCTGTACATGACCCACTGGTCCATTTCTGTGCTTTTCCACTAGTATCTCGGCGATATTTGTACGCTCACTCTCATCTTTACCTTTGTCTTCTCGGTGGATGAACATCACGACGTCGGCGTCCTGCTCGATAGATCCAGAGTCACGGAGGTCAGATAATCGAGGCTTGCCCCCACGCTGCTCCACAGCACGAGATAGCTGAGATAGGGCGATGACTGGCACGTCGAACTCTTTGGCTAGAGCCTTGAGAGAGTGAGATATTTCAGTTACTTGGTTCACCATATTATCATAACTCTTTGCTGTAGACATCAGCTGTAGGTAGTCGACTAATATTAATCCTATACCATGCTCGGCGTGCACACGACGGCATACAGAGCGCATACGGCCGATAGTATTTCCGGCGATATCATCGATAAAGATCGGAGCCTTGGCTAGTTTGTCTAGGGAGTCGCGAATCTTTGAAAATTCACTCTCTGCAGAGATATTTCCAGTTCGCAAATTCCAAGCATTCACATTGGCATCAGCGGCGAGCATTCTGTCTACTAGCTGCTGAGTTCCCATTTCTAGTGAGAAAATGACTGTAGGTATCTGGTGCTTGGACGCTGCATGACGAGCGATGTTCAGAGCAAAGGCTGTCTTACCGACAGATGGACGGGCAGCGAGGATGACTAGGTCAGACTTTTGAAAACCAGATAGTAGATTGTCGAGATCTCGGAATCCTGTAGGAACACCGCGGAGCATACCCTTGTTCTCGTGGAGCTTTTCTAGGCGCTCCCAAGCCTCGGGTAGGGATTCTTTTAGAGATTGGAATGTTTTGCCTTTTGAGAATCCGCCCACACCCATGATGCGCTTCTCCGCCTGATTCACTACATCTAGGATATCTTCAATGTCTTCTTTGAAACCGAGTTCAGAAATATCTGATCCAGCTTCAATAACTTTTCGGAGTACATGTTTTTTATTTACTATATCTGCATAGTGGCGGATGTTTGTAGAAGCGGGGACTGCATTAGTCAATTCAGATAAATACCCGATACCACCCACCTGATCAATCATGCCTTTTTCGCCTAGTCTGTGTGATACAGAGATTAGGTCGATAGGATCACCCTTTGCAGAGAGCTCATTCATGATATTCCAGATCTGAGCATGTTTGCCAGCATAAAAAGAATCACTGTTTATAATATCTGTGATTTCGTGTATTGCACCAGGTCGGAGCATGATAGATCCGAGGACTGCTTTTTCTGAATCCACACTCTGTGGAGGGACTCTGAGATTTTCTTTTTTGATAGCCATCCCGTTAGAAGTAGATAATCTTTAGATCATCGTACATAATTTAACTAATAATATCGAATATAAATAATTTATTTAAACAGTCTCCGTAGCTTGAATGACATATATGACTTCTAACGGGACCATGTTATGTATTCTATCAATCCGTCAAAATATCGCAAACAGACAAAATGGGATAAAACTGTGGACTAAATGTGCAAAAGTTTTGGTTTTTTGCTATTATTCATATATATGAAAAAAGTTTTACTTTCAGGTATAAAACCTACTGGGGACATGCATCTTGGTAATTATTTTGGGGCTATTCGTCAGTTTGTGGACCTGCAGGACCAATACGAGACATCTATATTTATAGCTGACCTCCACGCTATCACTACAGTACAAGACAAGGAAAAGCTATCAAAATCAATACTAAATATCACTATGGACTACCTGGCGTGCGGGCTGGACCCAAAGAAGGTTTGCTTATTCAAGCAATCAGACATAGCAGAGGTCACAGAGCTATGTTGGTATTTCAATTGTCTGGTCACTGTGCCATTCCTCGAGCGTGCACATGCATACAAGGATACTGAGGCAAAGGGCAAGGAGGCTAGTGTAGGACTATTCGACTATCCAGTTCTCATGGCGGCAGATATCCTGATCCAAGATTCAGATATTGTACCAGTAGGGCAAGATCAAAAACAGCATATCGAATACGCACGCGATATCGCACAGAAATTCAACAATGCATACGGCGAGACTTTCAAATTGCCAGAGCCACTAATCATGGACAATGTAGCAGTCGTACCAGGTATCGATGGACGAAAGATGAGCAAGAGCTACGACAATGTCATACCACTATTCGGAACAGACGAGGAGATAAAGAAGGCTGTGATGGGTATCGTCACAGATTCTACCGGCAAGAGACCTGAGAATGTATATGCTATACATAAACTATTCCGCGACGAAGCGTATCTAGCTGATTTATATGCAAAGCATGAAGGTAAATACAAAGATCTAAAAGAGGCACTACTGTCAGATGTGATCGCATTCATAGGTCCGATGAGAGACAAGAGAAAATACTACGAAGACAATATCGACGAAGTAAAGAAGATATTACAAGATGGTCGTGATAAGGCTCGAAATCAGGTATTGAAAAAGATGCAGGATGTTCGTACAAAAGTTGGAGTAGACTTTTAATTATATGAATCCCGTTAGAAGCCGCGATCGCAATTTAAAAAACAAAAATATGGAAAAAAGCTTTAAAAATATTATTAATATAATCAAGCAAAAAAGCGAGCTGATCGCGATCTGCTTCTAAGCGGGATGAAATTCTTCCTTAGTATTGTACTCATACTTTTAAATGTCATAAACATACCTTTGTCTATGCTATTTATGAAAGTCCAAAAATGGTATCTACCAATGTGGAAAAATGACAAAGTGATCTATTTTGCTTTTGCCCCATTTTATTGGATACTAGTAGGTCTGACTTTTATGATAGGGTATCCATGTGAACAGATTCCTCAATATATACACTAGTCCCGTTAGAGATGTGCTTGTAAGATGTCTAACGTAAATTGTTTTAAAAAATTAAGTCGTATTATTAATAGAAATTAAAAATATACGGAAATGTGAACATTTCCTATCTCTAATGGGAAGAAAAACAGAACATACATAAAAGATTTAAATAAGAAGATGGGTGAAGAGGTGACTATCGCTGGATGGGTAGATGTTCGCCGTGATCAAGGCAAGATGATATTCCTAGATTTCCGCGATATGACTGGCCGAGTACAAGGTGTGATACTGCCAAATTATACAGAGGCCCTAGAAGTGGGGAAAACTCTACGTGGTGAATTCGTAGTAAAAGTAAAAGGCAAGGTAAATCCTCGTCCAGAGAGAAATGTAAAAGCTGGAGTACTCAATGGTGAACTCGAGCTTGAGATACAGGGTATAGAGGTTCTAGCAGAAGCCGAGACTCTACCTTTTGATATGTCTTTGACTGGTTATAATCTAGAGCTGACTACAGAGCTAGACAATCGTGCTCTTGTTCTACGCCAGCCTAAAATCCAAGCAGTATTCAAAGTGAGTGAGACTATCATCGATTCATTCCGTGAATTTATGAAGCAGAATATGTTCTTTGAATTCCAGGCTCCGTCTATGGTCCCTGCTACTGCTGAGGGTGGTGCAGAAGTTTTTCAATTGGATTACTTTGGTAAAAAGGCATACCTTTCACAATCTCCACAGCTCTACAAGCAAATAGTAATGTCTGCTTTTGAGCGATGTTTTTCTGTGAACAAAGTTTTTCGTGCAGAGCCATCCTCTACAACTCGTCACCTTACAGAGATAGTGTCACTCGATGCTGAGATGGGATTTATCGATTCTTGGGAAGATGTACGTGATATGGCCGAAGATACTGTGAGATATATATTGAAGCAAGTAGAAGAGAAAAATGCAGAGCACTTAAAATTGCTCGATGCTACTTTGCCTGTGATGATAGAGAAAACTCCTACATATTCACTTCGTGAAGTTCAACAAAAAATATTTGATGTCTATGCTCGTGATGTTCGCGGTGAAAAGGATTTGAATGCTCAAGATGAGAGAGAAATATGTGAGATAGTAAAAAATGAGACAGGCTCAGACTTTGTCTTTGTGTATGGTTTCCCAACTCGTCAAAAACCTTTTTATGTCTATGCAAATCCTGAAGAGCCAGAATACAATGAAGGTATGGACCTATTGTGTCGTGGTCTCGAGTGGCTATCTGGTGGACGTCGTGTAAATAAATACGATCAACTTATGGAAAATGTAAAGACTTGGGGTATGGATCCAGCAAAGGTAAAAATGTTCCTAGAAGCATTCAAGTACGGTGTCCCACCCGAAGGTGGATTCGCATTTGGTGCAGAGCGTATCACCATGCAATTGCTCGGACTTAAAAATGTGCGTGAAGCTTGTATGTTCCCGCGCGATATGAATAGAATCGATGAACGACTAAGCGGTGAAGGCGAAGGATATTAAAATAATATGGAAGAAACTGCTACATTTTACAAAGTAAAAGCAGGTTCATTTGAAGGGCCACTAGAGCTCCTACTTTCTCTTATAGAGAGTAGGAAGCTTTTTGTTAACGAGATATCGCTATCTGATGTGACGAATGATTATATCTCTTATGTTAAAAGTATGTCTGATATTCCGACTGAAAAGAGTGTATCGGATGTGTCTTATTTTATTCTTATTGCTTCTACTCTGATTTTAATCAAATCAAAATCATTGTTGCCAAATCTAGCACTATCAAAAGATGAAGAGGAAAAGATTGTGGATCTAGAATCTAGATTGTCTCTGTACAAGATAGTAAAAGATGTGAGTGTAAAAGTCCGTGAGAATTTTGGTCAGCAGATTTTCCATGCACCACTGGATAGGAATTTCAATGAAGTTATTTTTTCTCCGGATAAAAATATCACTATCGCCAATATGGCAAGTCTGGTAAATGAAGTACTGCAAAATATTCCAAAGAAAGCCGAACCATTACCCGAAGTAGAGATAAAAAAGGTGATAAGCATGGATGAGATGATAAATAATCTGACAGACAGGATACAAAATGCGATGAATTTATCTTTCCGAGATTTTGCAAAGAGTCATGGAGGAGGGGATCATCGTGAGGTCAAGGTCCATGTTATCGTTTCATTTCTCGCTATGTTAGAATTAGTCAGAGAAGGGTTGATAGACGTGATGCAGAACAATCATTTTGAAGATATGAGTATTAGTAAACAAATCGTTCCTTAAGGGGGGGTGAATTAATTCACTTAATTAATTTTATGCAATTAGAACAAAAAATAGAAGGATTACTTTTTTATAAAGGCGAGAGTATGACGATAAAGAAAATCGCCGATATTTTATCTGTGTCTATGGAGGAGGTAGATAATGCCTGCAATTCTCTTTCTGAATCACTATCTTCTCGTGGTGTGGCCCTGGTTCGCAATGGCGATGAAGTTATGATGTCTGTATCAAAAGAGCTATCTCCTGTAATAGAGTCACTACGCAAAGATGAGATAACAAAGGAATTATCCAAGGCGACACTAGAGACACTGTCCATCGTCCTGTATAAAAATGGCGTGACTCGTAGTGAGATAGATTATATCCGTGGAGTGAATTCTAGTTTTATTCTCCGTAATTTGCTAGTCCGAGGATTAGTAGCAAAAGAATCTGACTCAAAAGACACTAGGAGAATTCTGTACAAGCCTACAATCGAAACTCTGTCATATATGGGCGTGACAAAGATAGAGGATCTACCTGATTATGAGAATGTGGTCGCTCGATTAAACAATACAATCAACAATCAAAACAATGACTAATGCAATAAAAATATTATTACCAGCAGCAGTCTCTTTTATTTCAGGTATTTTCCTGACTCCAATTCTGACTCATTATTTTTATAAATATAAGATGTGGAAGAGTACTTCTCGCAATGAAAATGTAGTGAAGGGGGATTTTGAAAAGATTCATGACGGGGTGGCTGAGGTGTCTACTCCTCGTGTCGGGGGTACGGTGGTGTGGATGTCTGCACTCTTTACTATTTTTATTTTTCTTATTTTAAATATTTCTTATAATTCTGCTTGGACAGAAAAGATGTATTTCATATCTCGCGGACAGACAATATTGCCATTGTTCACATTGATATTGGCTTCTATTATCGGACTGGGAGATGATCTGATACAGATTTTTGGTACTGGTATGTGGAGGAGAGATCCTATGGTTTTACGTTTTATAAAATTATCTATCATATTGGTTCTCGGAGTACTGATCAGCTGGTGGTTCTATAGCAAGCTGGGGATCAGCTCTATCTACATACCTAGTTATGGATTTGTTGAATTAGGATTTTTATTTATTCCAGCTTTCATACTAGTCATGTTAGCTGTATGGTCAGGTAGTGTTATCGATGGTGTCGACGGTCTAGCTGGTGGAGTTCTGGCATCTATATTTGCCGCTTATACTTTTATCTCATTCTTTAATGGGCAGATAGATTTAGCAGCATTTTGTGCTGTGATAACCGGAGGAATACTCGTATTTCTCTGGTTCAATATTCCGCCGGCTCGTTTTTATATGGGGGAGACTGGCATGATGGGTCTGACTGTTACTATATCGGTGTTGGCCTTTCTAACTGATACTGTACTCTTGCTACCTATAATTGCATTTCCTCTATTTATCACATCTCTGTCTGTTTTGATTCAGATGTTTTCTCGTAAATTTAGAAATGGTAAAAAGGTTTTCTTATTTGCCCCATTGCACCATCATTTTGAAGCTATGGGTTGGTCTAAATACAAAGTTGTTATGAGATACTGGGTAGTGAGCATTATTACTTCTATCTTGGGTGTAATCCTCTACATCGTGAGTTAGCATGAATCCCGTTAGAGATGCGTTTGTTTTATCTCTAACTACGGTTGTTTAAAAAATAAAGTCGTATTATTTACTAGAAATTAAAAATATACGGAAATGTAAACATTTCCTATCTCTAACGGGATGAAAACAAAACACATCGACAAAGTATTTTTTGGTATAGTTGTGGCTCTCATAGTAGTAGGGGCTGTTATGTTTACCTCTTCATCTCTGGGGATACTTGCCAAGAATGAAGCGAAATTCTACGGAGTGATGTTCAATCAATTTGTCTTTGGGCTACTTGGTGGATTGGTGGCTATGTTTTTTACGATGAAGATTCCGTATAAATTCTGGAGGGCATACTCGCTATATATATTTATTGGAGCTATCGTGCTGACTTGTCTGGTCTTTGTGCCACATGTCGGATTCTCTCATGGAGGTGCAAAGAGGTGGATCAATGTATTTGGATTGTCTTTCCAGCCTGTGGAATTTCTTAAGATTGCTTTTGTTCTGTATTTTGCTGCTTGGCTGTCTTGGGTGAAGACAAAGGTTTCTGATTGGAGGTGGAGCGTGCTGCCACTAGTGGTACTACTCGGGCTGATCGCTACTATCCTGATCAATCAGCCTGATACAAAGAGTCTGATCCTCATGTCTGCGACCGCATTGGTCATGCTATTCGTGTCTGGTATGCCATGGAAATATATACTGATGATGATTATGGTGGCGATGCTAGCTTTTGGTGGACTAGTCATGACAAAGCCATATCTTCTCGAGCGTGTAAAAACTTTTATGGACCCATCATATGATCCATCAGGATCATCCTATCAGCTCCAGCAGTCTCTGATCGCCCTGGGATCGGGTGGTGTGGCTGGTAGAGGACTAGGTCAGAGTATACAGAAATTCAATTACCTTCCAGAACCACAAGGGGACTCAATTTTCGCAGTCATCGGTGAAGAAGTAGGATTCATCGGTTCGACTTTACTCATATTCCTTTTTGTAGCTTTTGCTTTGCGAGGGTACAAGATAGCATATTATTCGCCAGACTCATTCAGTAAGATATTTACTATCGGTATCATCACTCTGTTCACGGCTCAATCATTTATGAATATCGCATCTATCATCGGAGTATTCCCGCTCACGGGGGTGCCGTTAGAATTTGTATCTCATGGTGGTACGAATCTGCTCCTAGCTACAGGTATCATCGGTATCATATTGAACATCTCACGAGAACAAAAGAAAACTGCTTAATTTTAAAAAATTACTATCTATTATCGATTTACACCTGAAACCTTACGGATTGAAATGTAAAGTGTGCTAAAATTTTATTATGAGTATAGAGAGAGAAATTCTAAAATATTTAAGTAAAAATAAAAACAAAAAATTTGTTAGTTATAAAGGCGTCAAGACAGGGTTTTTGGGTTTACCTGATTTTAAATATTATAAACATCAAACTCTGGCTAGTAGGTGCTCTGGCCTAAAGAGTAAAGGATACATAAAAGAGTTAAACGGTGTATATTCTATAACACAGCTGGGCGAGAAGTTTTTAAAATCAAAAGAAAAGATTGTTTTTAAAAAATTTTCAACAGAAAAAACAGATAAAGATCCTAAAGACTTGTTGATCATTTATGACATACCAGACAATCAAACTTCAGCTAGGAATTGGTTCCGAAGGGAACTGAGACAATTTCATTTTATTATGATCCAACGTAGTGTATGGGTGGGTCCATCTCCACTTCCAGAGGATTTTAAGAAATACGTAAAAGAGATAAAATTGAATGAGAATTTTAAAACTTTTAAACTAGCAAAAGGGTATACAATCAAGTAATCAAAATTACACCCTAAACCTTAAGGTTTGGAGTGTAAATATTTAAATAATTGACTAATCGGGGGTGTAAATTGTACTATGTCTTAAAAATATAAAGACATGAAAAATGAAAACCAAATTTTAAAAATAGGTAGATTTGATTTTAATGTTGAACATTTGAATAAAGTTGTTATGGATGATATGTACGGTAGGATGAGTATCTACCCCATAGAACATAACAAAGATATTGTGTTCAATTATTTAAAAGAAAATAATTGCCCTATCCCCGAAGTTATTACTGTAAAGATTCTGGCTATGATTTATTGTTGGAGGAATTTTAAACTTTTCCAGAAAGCATTTGTTTCTGCTGAAAATCTAAATGAGTATATGATCCATCGAGATTTTTTTGAGAACAAAAAACATTCAGAGTATAAATTACTCAAAGGTGCACTTTTGTGGATGAAGGAAGAGAAATTTAAAATGGAAGAAGAACACAAAGTAAGGCGTAGTGAACAAGCCGATGAATTTAGAGATTTACTCTATAGTAGTAGGGAAGAACAGGAAAGACATAATTCCTATCCGACATACGGTACACAACCTGACTTTGGGAAAGATTATTAACTGCTTAAAGCAAACAAAAATTGCTTTAAGCAGTTTTTGTTTGTTATTTTTCAAATTTTTAAAAATAAGCTATACTAATACTATGAAAATATTGTTGACAGGAGGTGGTACTGGTGGTCATTTTTATCCACTTATCGCTATTGCCGAAGAGATAAATAAGCTTGTAGATAAAGAGAAAATACTAGATGTAAAGTTATATTATATGTCAGATGCACCTTATGATAAAAGGATGCTTTTTGAGAATAATATCGAATTTGTGGGTGTGCCTGCAGGCAAGATGCGCACATACTCATCTATCTTAAATTTCTTGGATTTATTCAAAACTGCTACCGGCCTATTCTATGGCTTGATTAGACTCTTCTCTATATATCCTGATGTAGTTATATCAAAGGGCGGATATGCCTCATTCCCAGCTGTATTCGCAGCAAAGATTTTGCGTATACCAGTGATCGTCCATGAATCAGATTCTAGTGCTGGACGATTGAATCTTTGGGCTTCAAAATTTGCAAAACGTATCGCTGTGTCATACCCAGAAGCAGGTGAGCAGTTTCCAAAAGATAAAACTGCATGGGTAGGTCAGCCTGTTCGACGCGAAGTATCTGCTGCCGCTACTACTGGCATGTTTGAATTCTTTAAACTCAGTCGTGATGTGCAGACTATATTTGTAGTAGGCGGGTCACAGGGTGCAGAAATCATAAACAGTACATTGATCGAGGCGCTACCTGATCTAATATCAAAATATCAGATTATACATCAGGCTGGTCCAAAGAATTTTGAAGAAGTAAAATTGCGCTCTGATTTGATGCTAGAAAAGAATCCATACAAGGCTCGTTACTTGGCATATCCGTACCTAAACAATCTAACTACAAAGATGGCTGCAGGCGCAGCGACACTAGTCATCTCTCGTGCAGGGTCTACGATATTCGAGATTGCAGCTTGGGGTGTGCCATCTATCATCATACCGATCACAAATTCAAATGGTGACCATCAGAGAAAGAATGCATTCTCTTATGCTCGAGCTGGAGCTTGCGATGTACTAGAAGAGGCAAATCTGACACCACATGTACTCGTAGCAGAGATCGATAAACTTATGAATAATACAGATAGATTGAATCAGATGAAAGAAAAAGCGAAAGCTTTCTCTACTCCAGACGCAGCTACAAAGATAGCCCAAGAAGCCATAGATATGGCACTTGCTCATGAAGCTTAATAAAATATAGGTCTCCCGTTAGAGATTTGTTTGTTTTATCTCTAACATTAAGTATTATATAAACATAAGTCGTATTATTTACTAAAATTAAAAATATACGGAAATGTAAACATTTCCTATCTCTAACGGGATGAATACAGATAATAAAAAAATAGTTACACGTTTTGCTCCTTCACCTACAGGTTTTATGCATGTGGGAAATGTTCGTACCGCATTGTTCGCCTATCTATGGGCAAAGAGGAACAATGGTACTTTTATCCTGCGCATCGAGGATACAGACAAAGAGCGAGAAGTATCAGGTTCAATCGAGCATATTTTTGAATCTCTAAAATGGCTAGGTATAGATTGGGATGAGGGTCCTGGTATAGATGGTCCACATGCTCCATATATACAATCACAAAGATTGGATTTGTATAAAAAATATGCGATGAAATTACTAGAAAAAGGTCTAGCCTACCCTGATCCTTATACAGAGGAAGAGGTAGCTGTATTTCGCCAAAAAGCTGAAGAAGAAAAGAGACCATTCCTGTATAGAGAGCATAGACCAGACCACGATAAAGAGTGGGACGGCAGGGCACCTCTACGATTCAAAGTCCCAAATATAAAGAGGTATGAATGGTACGATCTAGTATTTGGTGATCTTTCTGCTGGAGAGGAAGCACTCGACGATATCATACTAATCAAAGGGGATGGATATCCTACATATAACTTTGCACACATAGTAGACGATATAGAGATGGGTGTGACTCATGTCATGCGTGGCCAAGAATTCATATCTTCTACTCCCAAATTCCTGTCTATATATGAAGGACTCGATATCGTGCCACCTATTTTTGCTACACTGCCACCCATCATGGCCACTGGTGGAAATAAAAAGCTCGGTAAGAGAGACGGAGCCAAAGATATATTAGACTACCGAAAAGAGGGATACTTGCCAGAGACTATGGTGAACTTCTTGGCATTCCTAGGGTGGAATCCTGGTGACGATAGAGAGGTGATGTCCGCATCTGAAATAGCCAATGAATTTGATATCTCACGTATTCAGAAATCTGGAGCACAATTCAATGATGAAAAATTGGATTGGCTAAATAAAGAGTATTTGAAAAAACTTTCTTATGAAGATCAAGAGGAGTATATTTTGAAATTTATACCAGAGTCTATCAAGGGTCTACCTGGTTTTTCAAATGAAATAGTCCACAATATAACTCCTGTAGTTATAGATAGAGTGAGCAAAGGCCTAGATGTGGAGACGATGGCTCTCGCTGGAGAGCTCGTCTACTATTTTGGTAAGCCTGTATACGAAAAAGATGTATTATTCTTTAAATCATCAAAAATTCCACAAGAGAATAAATATGAAATACTAGCATCATATCTTGATAAATCTATAATTATCGTAGACGGGATCCTAGAAGAGAATTTCAATAAAGACTTTATAAAGGAATCTATCTGGCCATACGCCGAGGAAGTGGGTAGAGGCGATATTCTCTGGCCTATACGATATGCTCTATCAGGTAGAGATAAATCCCCAGACCCATTTATGCTGATGGAAATATTGGGTAAAAAGGAAACAATAGAGAGATTGAAGTCAGCAATTCAAATTTTAACAAAATAGTAGTATACTGTAGAGGTGAAAATAAAATTTTTACCTCTATTTGTTTTTTTAACCATAGGCATTTATATGTCCTTCTTTTCTTTTGACGTGAATGCCGAGACTGCAGAGCAGATGAGGGAGCGCATAGATAGTGCTAGTGCTGAGATAGCCAAGATTGACCGCGAGATAGCTAGATATCAGGGTATGATAGATGTGACTTCTTCAGAGAAAACAACTCTAGCGAGTATCATAAAAGAGCTGACTTTGACTAGATCTAAACTGCTCGCAGAAAAACAAAAAATTGAAAAACAAATCAAAAAGACAGGTCTCGTAATCGGTACATTGAATAGTGACATAAAAGAGACGCAGAGTGATATAGATGTCAGTCGTAGGGTTATAGCAAAATTACTATACGAACAATATCAAAATGAAAGTATCACACAGTTAGAGAGGATACTATCATCCGAGGATCTTAGTGATGCTTCTTTTAATTACAATTCTGTGATGTCTGTGAGTACAAAGCTCGATAAATCCATCGAAGAATTATCAGATGACAAAGATCAACTTCTCGTATCTAAAACCAAAAAAGAAATAGAGGAGAAAAATTTGAAAACTCTCAAGAATACCCTAGTCCAAAAACAGAAAACAATCGAGATTACAAAATCAGAAAAAGACAATCTTTTGCAGGAGACTAAGAATAAAGAAGCTGAATACAAAAAGATATTAGCCGAGCAGATCAAGATTCGTGATCAATTTGAAAAAGATATCAGAGATTATGAATCAAAATTAAAGTTCTTGTTGAACCCAAAGCTGATACCATCTGCTGGTTCCGAGGTATTTTCTTGGCCATTGGATAAGGTATTCATCACTCAATTATTCGGCAAGACTTCTGCTTCTGGGCGTCTATATGCATCTGGATCTCACTCTGGCGTGGATTTTCGTGCCCCGATCGGTACACCCGTGAAATCTATGGCCAATGGTGTTGTGATGGGTGTAGGAGACACAGATCTATATTGCAAGAAAGCATCTTTTGGAAAGTGGGTATTTATAAAGTATGACAATGGTCTATCTACTACATACGGACACCTTTCGTCTTATACCGCAAAAGCTGGAGATGAGGTGAGTACAGGTGACATCGTAGGGTATAGTGGGAATACCGGTCACTCTACGGGTCCACATTTGCATGTGACTGTATACGCATCTCAGGGTGCGCGAGTCGATACTGTGCCTAGTATATCTTGTGCCGGCAAGACATTTATAATGCCTATCGCTCCTACTAGTGCATACCTGGATCCGATGTTGTACCTACCAAAAATTACTTCTGCAATGGTCAAAAAATAATCATAATGGTATTATCTATATATGCAACAGAATAAACAAAAGGGAAGTGTACTGTTTCTATTTATAGTCATAATCGGTCTGATTTTGGTCACTCAGTATAATCTAAAAAGTATTTTCGAATCTCCTCAGTTTAAAGAAAATATGGCATACCTCCGTTCTATCCCCACTATGGTTTTTAAAACCCTTGTCGTCGACCCTACTGTGAACAGCCTAAAGACTCAAGTAGACAGTCTAGGTGTAAATCAAAATACAATAGATAAACTGAATAAAGGTGAAATACCTGAAGAACTAAAGAGTAATTTTAATTTAAGTAAAACTTCAAATTAAGAGCGTAAAACCGACCAGGTCCTGCCTGGTCGGTTTTTTTGTACAATGTTTATGTGTTAAAATGTAAATATGGCAAATAATGAAATGTTTCGGGGGAGACCTTCTGGTGGAGCAGAGAGAGTAGCTGATCAATCTGAAAAATCAAACGATGAAAAAACTTTTGAAAAAGATGGTGGTTTTGATGATACTTTTTCTAGCAAAAAAGTTGAAGTTGAAAATGTAAGTCCTGAAAAGCAAGAAATAAAAAACGAAGATGAAGATAGAGCTAGTTTTTTGGCTTATCTTGCGACAAAGACAGAAAAGACAGATCAGGGGATTGAAAGAAAAAGTGAAGTAGTTAAAGATACTCAGGATAAATTAAATCAAGTTCGAATTGAATTGGGATTGCCTGTTTCTGATGAATTACCTCCATCAGTCAAGACGGAAATGGACTCCATTGAAAAATTGAAACAAGTAAAAGAAAGCTTGGATGCAAAGGTCTTAGAATTTAAAGAATCTAGAAAGAATGAAGAAAATAAAATTATTGAAAATAAATTAAAAGACGCCACAGAAGATATATCTCTAAATTCTAAGACAATGCTGGATGCTCTCTACGAAAGACAACAACAAGGTCTAACTCAAATACAGGATAGCGACAGATTTCATATGATGGTCTCTGGTATTAAAAAATTGCAAAATTTTGATTCAGCTTTTGGTCCAGAATCCGTATCTAGTCTTACAAATCAGATCAATAGATTGGCTGTTATGTTTGAGGAAATTCAGATATTAAGAGGATCTTCATTTAAAGAAAGCAGTGAAAATTTAGAAAAACTTGCTTATGGAGTTAGACGTTTTTCAAACTCACTACAAGAGGATGCAAGTAAATTATCAATAGAAATCGAAGACCCGGAAATGGAGGATAAGATTAAAGAATTAAGATACGCGATGAATTCATTGGCTGAGAGATCTCAAATACTCTTACAGCTAGTTAACAGGATGAGAGAAAATCTATAATATGAGGCGGGGCGGTCTCGTCCTATGGGGTGGGTACTTTTAGATTTGCAAAGTTGGGTACTGGTCACAAGTATGAGGCGGGGTGGTCTCCCCTTACAGGGGCAGTATACCTTTTCCTTGAACTTCGTTCACAAGGAAAAGCTTTTCGACGCCCCGCATGAAAATGAAGCAGTTCATTTTCTCTCGGGCACAAATAAAAAAGAACCTCTTGCGAGGTCTTTTTTACTTGTGCCCGAGGCGGGGGTCGAACCCGCATCCCTTGCGAGACACGATTTTAAGTCGTGCGCGTATACCAATTCCGCCACTCGGGCTTACATATTACCCACTTGGGCAATGGATAGATATTATCACATTTTGTTTGATATGTTAAATGTAATTTTATATATTTTGAGCATTATGTTGTATAATATGTTTATAATATTCATTATGTATATAGAGAATTTTTAGTCAAAATTTGTACATATTTATTTTAAATTTCATGACAGAAAGCAAAGACAGTGTAGTAGTGGGTTATAAGCCTGTGCACTTTAAGAAGCGACTAATCAATCATGTTGTTGATTATGTTTGTACTTATGTATTAATCATAATAATGAGTATATTTATTACGACATATGGTTTGGTATCAAATCTTTTGGTTATATTCTCTACAATAGTTTTTTATTTTATATTTGAAAGTCTTTGGCAGAAAACACCAGGTAAATGGATTACAAAAACAAAGGTTGTAAGTCTAGATGGTAGTACACCGACTCAAAAGCAAATTTTAATTAGATCTCTGAGTCGATTTGTTCCTTTTGAAGTTCTTAGTTTTCTGAATAACAAGAATCCTTTTGGTTGGCATGATAAATGGGCAAAAACAACTGTAGTTCCCGATGAATATACTGCTGAAAATGTAAAATCAATTGATTGGGTTGAATTAAAAAAATCAAACAAGAGAAGCGTCATAGCTACTATCATTATCACTCTCATTATTATAGCTATCATAGGGATAATGGCTTCAATCGCTTTGCAGTCATTGGTGAAAGCTAGAGAAAAAGCTAACATCAAAATGATGAATCAAAATCAAAATGTAGATTCTTCACTAAGAGACATCCTGTAAGTTTTAAAAACACCCACACTAGAGTATGGGTGTTTTTTTTGCTATAATCTCTTTATGTCACAGAAATACTACACAACAATAGGTCTTGAAATTCATGCGGAGCTGAATACAGTCTCCAAGATGTTTTGCGGGTGCAAGAACGATCCCGAGGAAAATCACCCAAATTACAACGTATGCCCAGTATGTATGGCCCACCCAGGAACCCTCCCAGTATGTAATAAAAAGGCCATAGAGAGCGTCGTACGCGTAGGAATGGCTATAGATGGGGAAGTTTCCGATTTCACTGAATTTGACCGTAAAAACTACTTTTATCCAGATATTCCAAAAGCATATCAGATTTCACAATATAAATACCCAATAGTCAAAGGTGGTAAATTGGCAGGGGTGGATATCACTCGTGTACACCTCGAGGAGGATACAGCGACATCATCCCACAGTGCAGATGGATCTCTGGTAGATTTCAATCGTGCTGGAGTGCCGCTCATGGAGCTAGTGACCGAGCCTGTGATACATGACATTGAGCAGATCGGAAATTTTGCAAAAGAGCTACAGATGCTACTACGATATCTCGGTGTGTCAGATGCAAATATGGAAAAAGGTCAGATGCGTGTCGAGGTGAATATCTCTGTATCTACTGAGAAGGATTTATTCGGTATACCAGTAGAAGTGAAAAATATTGCTTCATTCAAATCAGCTGAACGTGCTGCTATCTACGAACAAAAGCGCATGATAGACCTAATAGAAGCAGGCAAGATTGAAGAGATAGTAAAAGAGACTCGTGGATGGGATGATGCAAAGCAAAAGACTTTCTCTCAGCGTAGAAAGGAGACTGCCGATGACTACAGATATTTCCCAGATCCAGATATCCCAAAATTCTATCTGAGCAAGATGTTCAATATGCAAGAACTACGCGATGATCTACCAGAGCTACCGAGTGCAAAGCGTGCTCGATATCAAAAGGACTATGGCATCAAAGATGAAGATATTGAGAGTTATGTAGGAGATATGAAATTGGCTGAATGGTTCGAAGGAGTGGCGGCAAAACTAAATGGCCCTGAGCAGATCAAGACTGCTTCAAACTATATCACCTCAGACTACCTAGGACTGAAGAAATCCAATCCAGAGATAAATCTACCGAACAACGAGCACTTTGCAGAATTGATTCGTATGACTACAGATGGTCTTATCTCATCTCGCGCAGCAAAGGATATCCTAGCTATGATTGTAATCGCAGATGAATCACCGATGAAGATTGCTACAGAAAAAGATTTGATACAGAAGAATGATGAAGGTGCATTAAAGGAAATCGCACAAAAGATCATCGATGCGAATCCTCAAGTCGTCGCTACGTACAAAGGTGGCAAGGAGAATGCACTGATGTCACTAGTAGGACAGATTATGAAAGAAACTAAAGGATCAGCTAACCCAGCTCTAGTCCAAAAGATTCTAAAGGAACTCCTCGCTTAAATCTAAATAGTTTTACAATAAAAACCTCAGAATTACTGAGGTTTTTATGTTTGTTGAATGCAAGTATGTGTATGGTATACTATGTGCATATTAACAGTTAATCGGATAGCATCGCGTGTGCGAAGTGATTCCGCAGAATCAAAATCATTATGATGGCATTAGCAATATTAGGGCGTGTTTTGTTTGGGGCGTATTTTCTTTATTCAGGTATTAATCATTTTAGAAATCAAAAGAGTCTTGCTGGTTATGCAAAATTCAAGAAGGTGCCTATGCCAGAATTGGCAGTTCTCATCACTGGTGTGATGCTAGTAGTCGGAGGTGCAGGTATTTTGCTCGCTATAAGTCCTGCTTATACTAATGCTTCAGCATTGATTTTGACATTGTTCATGGTGCCTACTACATTCATGATGCACAATTTCTGGGAAGAAAAAGATGCTCAAGCGAAGATGAATGATCAAATCGCATTTATGAAGAACGTTGCCCTCATTGGTGCACTTCTTATGTTCCTGTAATTTAAGTTTCTCAATTTAAAACCAGTCCTAAGTCGTGCTTGGGACTGGTTTTTATTTATGCTTACGATTGGTTTTTATGCCTTTTTGCTATATAATCCACATATGGAAAAAGGCACACTATACATAGTAGCGACACCGATCGGCAACCTCGAGGATATGACTCTCCGGGCTATTCGCATACTAGGAGAGGTAGATACGATACTCTGCGAGGATACTCGCACTACACGCGTACTCCTCAATAAATACGATATACATACAAAATGTGTGAGTTACCACGCCCACAGTACAAAGAATAAAGAAAATGTAATTATTCAAATGCTCGAAGAGGGTAAAAATCTCGCACTAGTATCCGATGCGGGTACTCCATGTATCTCAGACCCAGGTGTCATGCTAGTCGCCCAAGTATATGAATCATTTGGCTCCGAAGCTCGCGTGGTACCTATACCAGGTGCTAGTGCTCTCGTATCTGCCATATCAGCTTCTGGTGTATCTGCTGCCGATTTTATCTTTCTCGGATTTTTGCCTCATAAAAAGGGGAGAGAGACTCTATTCAAGGAAATCGCGGGGAATGATCGTACTTATGTATTCTATGAATCAAGTCATAGAATAATGAAGACTCTGGAATCACTATCGAGTGTGCTCGATGAAAAGCGTACAGTTGTTGTTTGCCGTGAATTGACCAAGACTTTCGAGCAATTTGTCAAAGGTGACGCCTCTTATACCCTTGACTACTTTACAAAAAATACAGATAAAGTCCGTGGAGAATTTGTTGTCATTGTAGCTCGTTCTTAAATAGTTTATAATCAAATAATGAGTCCCGTGCGAAGTCATATATGTCATTCAAGCTACGGATTTTGTTTTAAGAAAATATTTATATTCGATATTATTATTTAATTTATGTACGATAATCTAAAGATTATCTACTTCTAACGGGATGAGAAAAGAACGCATACTTTTAATCGTAGGAATATTAATCGCTATTTTGCCTTACATGGGAATCCCTAGTTTTTTTAGGTCACTATTAATAAGCATTTTGGGTTTACTTGTTTCTTTTGTTGGTTACCATTTTTACCGAAATGCAAAAAGGAGAATATATTCAGAAGAAAACAACATGCAGCCATTTGTAGATAGCAACAATCCTAATCAATAAAATATGACAATAATAATCAAGAAAAAACATTTTAGAAATTTCATCATGATGTTTGTTTTTGTGCTGGTTTGTTTTTTCTTGTATCTTTTTGTTTTTAGTAAGAAAGATTCACCTAGTAATCTCAATGATAACCTAAATATTGCCTCGAATTCAGAGTCCGCTCCAGGCTTAGATCCTGTATCTGTATTGTCTGATGAGGTAGTGCCTAGGATCGCTACTCATATCTCTACCCCAGATCAAGTAAAAGCTCTTTATATGTCCAGTTGGATAGCTGGAGTTCCTAGTCGTAGGTCAAAGCTCGTCGACATAATAGACACAACAGAACTGAATGCTGTAGTTATAGATATAAAAGATGCTACTGGTCGTGTGTCTTTTAAAACAGCTGACCCATTTATTACGGAATTAGGCTCCGTGGAGAATCGTGTGCGAGATATGGATACATTTATAGAAGATTTGCATAAGAAAAATATATACGTAATTGGTCGTGTATCTGTATTTCAAGATTCATACTTAACTTCCAAAAAACCAGAGTGGGCTATAACTCGCAAGAGTGATGGTAAAGTGTGGAAAGATAGAAAGGGTTTATCGTTTCTAGATCCTGCCCAAGAAGAAGTACTGCATTATACAGTAGCAATAGCAAAGGCTTCGTATGCTATAGGATTTGATGAGATAAATTTTGATTATATTAGATATCCTTCTGATGGAAATATGAAAGATATAAATTATAAATTAAAAGAAGGTACTACTCGCTCTGACAACCTAGAGAAATTTTTCTCCAGCCTAAATTCTGAAGTCAAAAAAGAAAATAATATAATCACCTCCGCTGATGTATTTGGTCTGACTACTGAGGCAAAAGATGATATGGGCATAGGTCAGATATGGGAAAAGATAATACCACACTTCGACTACATAGCCCCTATGGTGTACCCATCTCATTATCCAGCAGGTCAATATGGATTGAAAAATCCTGCAGCCAATCCTGGTACTGTAATAAACAATTCAATACTAGGTGCCATAAAGAAAACAGAAGCTATGGGCCTACCAAAATCAAAAATTCGTCCTTGGTTACAAGACTTTGATATGGGTGCTACATATACAGAGAGTCTAGTTCGAGCTCAAATAGATAGTTCAGAAAAGATAGGGGTCACTTCTTGGATGTTATGGGATCCCAAGAATGTCTATACACCAAAAGCTCTCAAGCTACAAAATTAATAAAATTCAATGAAACAAATAAAATTAAATTCGAAATATTTTTTCACAATAGCTTCTTTCGTGTTAGTAGTCGGTGTATTCTGGGGAGGATATTTCTTTGGTAAAAAACAACAGCCAGAAATTTTACCAGTAATAAATATTTCTAATACTACAGATTCCACTGTGTCTACAAATGCAGATTTTGCGCCTTTTTGGAAAGTATGGCAAAAGATAAATGAAAAATCTATATATGCAAACAAGAAGACAGACCAAGAAAAAGTATGGGGTGCAGTGCAAGGCTTAGCCTCGTCACTAGGCGACCCCTATACTGTTTTCTTTCCACCAGAAGAGAGCAAGCTATTTAGTGATAGCATACATGGATCATTTGGTGGTATCGGAGCAGAGATTGGTATAAAAGACAAAATTCTGACAATAGTAGCACCGCTGAGGGATACTCCTGCTTTTAAGGTAGGATTGAAATCTGGAGATAAAATACTTAAAATAGATAAAGTTGATACAACCGATATGACAGTAGACAAGGCTATAAGTTTGATACGAGGGGAAAAGGGTACTGATGTTGTCTTAAACATTTATCGCAAGGGTGAGAAGTCTCCTAGGGATGTGTCTATCACTCGTGACACGATAGAGATACCTACGATAGATACAGAAGCTCGCGAAGATGGAGTGTTCATTATAAGTCTATATAGTTTCTCTGAAAATTCTGCAGAATTATTCCGTCAAGCATTACTAGAATTTAGCAAGACTAAATACGACAAGCTAGTTGTAGACTTGCGAGGTAACCCTGGTGGATATCTAGATTCTGCTGTAAATATCTCTAATTGGTTTTTAGATGCTGGTAAGGTTATTGTTACGGAGGATTATGGAGAAAAGAGAAAGCCTGATGTAATAAAAAGTCGTGGACCAAAAGTTTTTACTGATGAATTAAAATTGGCTATTATTGTAGATGGAGGCTCCGCTTCTGCGTCTGAGATACTCGCTGGGGCTTTGCAGCAAAATGGTGTGGCTGTTATCGTAGGAGAAAAAACTTTCGGAAAAGGCTCTGTGCAGGAGGTCGTCGAGATAACAAAAGATACATCATTAAAAGTCACAATAGCTCGATGGCTCACCCCTAATGGTGACTCTATATCTGAGAAGGGTCTTACTCCTGATCATGTGGTTCCTATCACAGCTAAAGATATTCTAGAAAAAAAAGATCCCCAGCTAGATAAAGCAGTAGAGATATTAAAAGGTAATTAATATACAAAAGGCCCCTTGGGGGCCTTTTGTATTGGTATTTGCATGAGGTATTTTATAGTGTTATATTCTATATATGAATCCCGTTAGAAGTCATATATGTTGTTTTAACACGGGGTCTATTTAAAAAAATTATTTATATTCGATATTATTAGTTAAATAATGTACGATAATCTAAAGATTATCTACTTCTAATGGGATGAAAGTTATATTATTGGCAGACATACAAAAGATTGGTAAAAAATACGACATTAAAGAATTTGCAGATGGATATGCTCGCAATGTTCTAATAGCAAAAGGATTAGCTGAACTGGCTACTCCCAATGCAATAGCAGTAGTAGAGAGCAAGAAAAAGTCCATGCAAAAAAAGCACGATGAAGAAGTAGCTATATTTTATAGTATGGTAGACAGGATAAATAATGAATCACTATCACTGACTATAAAAGCAAATGAAAAAGGGCATCTTTTCTCTGCTGTATCTCCAAAAGATATTGTAAAATTAATCAAAGAAAAAACTGGGAATATTGTAGACGATCATTCTATAGTCATACCGAATCCAATAAAAGAATTGGGAAGTCATTCTTTCAAGATTAAAAAAGGTGACGAAATAGGGGAGTGCAAAATTCAAATAATAAACAAATAGATATTAAAAAAACCTCTCGTGTGAGAGGTTTTTTATTATATTACGTTTACAACTTTTTTAACTGAAGTAGTTCCGTTAAAGTTTATTTTTCTTTTTGTTGTAAATTTAATTTTACCTTCTTTGAGTGCAAAAAGGGTATGATCTTTTCCTGTATCAACATTTGTACCAGCTAAGATTTTTGTACCACGCTGACGAATGATGATTGAACCAGCTTTTGCAGTTTGACCAGCATAAAGCTTAGTACCTAGATACTTTGGATTTGAATCTGTTAAGTTTTTAGCGCTACCGCCAGCTTTCCTATGTGCCATAATGTTAAAACATCTGTTTTCAGGGCCATAAAGCCTAGAAAACTTTTGATAAATACCTTATAATTAAACTTGTATTAGTATACCTGAATTCTCTGATAAAATCAAGGGGTAGATGGGGCCTTGTTTTATATGGGAAATATCCCTAAAAATGCTAAAATATATAGTATATTTATAATATAAATCAAATGCGTACACTTTCAAATATAATCATAATAGTATTGGTTTCTATGCTTTTTTACTCATATAGGGTAGAGATAAAAGACTTGTATGTGCATACCCTCTCTTTTATCGATGAGAATAATGCTGATTTAAAATCTGATACTAGCCCTGTATTTGACCTAAATCCAGAGCCTCAGTCAAAGATAGACATCATCAAAAAGATTGTAAATGAACCAGAGCCTCTCCGGGTCATAGATCCACTAATCACCGGAACAATCAACAATCAATCTCTGACCGTAGACGGCATATTAAATTCTACAAATGTATTTAGAAAAGACACCTCAGATCTACTCCCACTTTCTCTAAATAGAAAATTAAATACTTCTGCTGAGATTAAAGTAAAAGACATGTTCGAGAAGCAGTATTTCGAACACAATTCTCCTGGAGGTAAAGGAGTGGGAGATCTGGGTAATCAGGTAGGATATGAGTACATAGTGATTGGCGAAAATCTAGCTCTCGGAAATTTCAAAGATAATTATGATCTAGTTAAAGCATGGATGGATAGCCCCGGACACAGAGCAAACATCCTCAATTCTAAATATACAGAGATCGGTATAGCCGTGGGTCAAGGTAAATACAATGGTCGCAATGTGTGGATGGCAGTACAACATTTTGGTACACCAAAGAGCCTGTGTCCTAGTATAGACAAAGTACTAGATACTGCGATCAGTTTAAATCAGAAAAAAATAGATAATTATCAAAAAGAATTGGATATCCAAAAGAATAATATAGATAGCGGGGGAGTGTATGGGGGTAAAACCACAAATGAGCAAATTAATGATTACAATTCCCTAGCGTCCTCTTATAATTCACTGCTCCAGAAATTAAAATCCCAGATCGAAGATTATAATATGCAGGTAATTAAATTCAATGCATGTATTAATGGTCTAGATTCTTAAAATAATATATTGAGGGAAGGGCTGAAAAGCCCTTTTTTCATAGGTGTTTTTTATATGTGAGTGTCGCACAATATATCTTTTACGACATTGAATATAAAAAACAACGCGGAGCAAGATATATAATCCTGCACCCGCGTCGAGTATCTGATTTCTACTTAGACTGTTTTCCTATTAATGGAATCCTGTCATAGTCTGGATCTAATTCTTTGAATACTTCAATCCCCTCATAGATGCTAAGGTAAATTTTCTGGTCCTTTTCATTTTTCATAGTGTATGGATAATCACCTATGTATCCATATGAAAATTTAAGAGACTTGAATTGCACAGAGAGCTCAATCGGACCTTCTTGTCTTTGAGGAAATACTTCAGAGTGGTACAACCAGTGGTGCTTTACTAGTTCGCTTATCAGTACTGTGTGTTCAATCTCTGATACTGATTCTAGCATTGTCTTGAATTTCTTGGATGGTTCTACTAGTAATAAAAATTTATTTGGATGGTAAATTCTACTGGTATTTTCATCTTCTTTTTTTACGATACCTCTGTTGGGTATGTGAAATTTTCCTAATGTTGGGTCAATCTCGTTGGACTCATAAGATATTAATTTGTCCTGGTCTATTTGTTTTTTCATTGTAAAGACTCTCAATTCATCATCTTTATCTTTTGTAAATTCAAAGCAGATTCCAGAGAGCGGACTCTTAACATATCCAGAAAACAATTTGCCTAAAAGATCCTGTAGCGGACCTTGGTTTTTGGGTGTATTCATAATGTGAAATTTTTTTGTATTATAATACATAAAACCACACATAGTCAATATCATATATGATTCGCAGTATTTTGACTTTTATTGTGTATTGGTTATATTAAAAATAAAACAAATATTAAGATGAAAACATTCACTGTGAAGAATGACCTGGTATCCATAGGTATACCCGTCTACAAGGCTGAAAATAACGACTACTATATCAGATTGAGTAATAGCTCGTATCCCCCCATTGCTGTTCGAAGATATTTGAGTCGCAGTTCCCCTCCTGACATAAAAGATGATATGATCTATGATTTAGATTTTTATTACGACTCAAATCTAGGACGTACTTTTTTGTGTAAATCAAAAGTTCCCAAGATTAACACAGCAATAGTCTTGTTTAAACACAAGAATAGCGTTAATTTGAAACATAAATTAATCATTTATCAGGACCCAGGAGCTCCTTATATGCTCATAGAGGTACCCATGAATCACGATATTTTTTTCTTTGTAAAAGATGAAGATGATATCAAGATTCATTACAGAATGTATCTAGATACAGATATGAATCTGCATTCTGTCCAAGTTTTAAAATAGCCAACAGTACTATCGTACTGTTGGCTATTTCTATGCATTTTTACCAGCTACATATCCTGTAGTCCAGCATAACTGGAGTGGAAATCCTCCTGAACGCTTGTTTATATCCAGCAAGTCCCCTGTCACATATAGATTTTTTATGATTTTTGAATTCATGGTTTTCATATCTATCTCGGTCAGAGTGACGCCTCCATCGGCCACCACAGCGCGCTCGTAGCCCATCAGGCCCTCTATCTCAATAGGTAACGCCTTTAATATGTCTATTATCTTTCTGCGGTTTTCCTTGGATATGCTATGCACCTTTGTATCAAAATCTATATCAGTAAAAAATGTGTGGAGAGATTTATGCATCCCCTCAGGTACTATTAATTTAAAAATAGTTCCAAAGTTTTTATTTTTATTCTCATCAAATATTTTTAGAATTTTTTTGTCTAGCATTGCTATGTCGTGATCTGGGTATAGGTCTATCTTTGCAGTTACTATGCCATCGTATAATAATTCTTGGACTTGAGCTGAAGAGTTCAATATCAGTGGTCCAGAGAGCCCAAAATGAGTAAAGAGTATCTTCCCTTTTTTTGAAAAATATTTTTTACCTTCAAGATAAAATGTAATCTTCATGAGGTCTACAGATACTCCAGCGAGCTCTTTGACCCAATTGTCAGCTACAGCTAGTGGTACTATCGTAGGTGTCGGATTCTTTACTTTATGACCTAGATCCCGAAGGAAATTGAATCCATCACCAGTAGATCCGGTCTCTGGGTGAGATAATCCTCCGGTAGAAATAATAAAAGATTCCGCGCTATATGAACCTTTTGCCGTCTCTACTTTTTTTATTCTAGATTCTGTGTGGATTATATTGCGAACAGCATTACCCATAACCATATGAATGTTGAGCTTCTTTACTTCTTTTTCCATTACATTCAATACATCTACCGCTTTCTCTGTATGAGGAAAAGCACGCTTGCGCGCCTGGACGACTAGAGGCAATCCTAAATCTTCAAAGAATTTAAAAGTATCTAAGTTGCTAAATTGAGAAAATGGAGAGTATAAAAAGTCTTTTGCGTCTCCGTATATAGATAGTAGCTTGTGGATGTCTTCTTCGGCATTCGTCACATTGCATCTACCACCACCCGTAATCTTTAATTTCTCCCCAAGCTTCTTATTCTTTTCGATTATACATACTTTGCGTCCTGCACGTGCAGCTGTAATAGCCGCCATCATTCCTGAGGCGCCACCACCGACAACTATCACATCAAAATCTAGATTATTGTTCATACTCATATATTTAAAAGGCACCCATAAGGATGCCTTTTAAATATAACACATTATAGAACTTTTAGCTCTTGGTCTATTGAATTAATGTCTGCTTCTGTTCCTGACTCGATATCTATATTTTTTAGAGATTCATCGATAGATTCTGTTGTATCAGCCTCAGTAGCTTGGTCTAGACTGTTTACTTCTTCTTTTTGCATCTCTCTTTCCTGGCTAGTAGATGCGTAGTATGCACCCAGGGCAATCAATATTATCAATACAATAGCGCCAATAGTTAATTTATTTTTGTCCATATTTATTTATATTATTTTAATAATTTAATTAATTTGTTGTATTTACTGTAGCTTCTACATTAGCTTCTGTTGTGACTGGTGTTGCTGCTGGAGCTGGCTTTGGTGTTGTCTTCTTTAGGACATCGGCTGCTTTTTTGACGCCATCACGAGCTAGCTTTACCTTTTCTTGAACAGCTTTTATGTCTGCATTGAATAGATCGCGAGTAGCCTTCATAGCTTCTTTAACTTTTGTAGAATCTGTTACATCTATAGTATAAACTTTTGCTGACTGAGTAGAAATAGCTGTTCGGGCTTCTGTGATAAGAGCTTCTGCTTTTGATATCTCAGCTAGAACTGCTGTTGTATCTGCTCCTGTAGCTCCAACTTTCTCTGATCTAGACTTTATAGAAACTAATACATTTTCAACACTATTGACAGTATTTGTAAATCGTGTGCCAGTATTTTTGTTTGCATTATCTATGATATTTGCGATATTTTCAACTGATGCCTTTTTCTTCTCATCTTTCATTATCCCAAGAGTCTTTTTTAAAGCTTCTTTTGCTGCGTCAGCTTTTGATTTCATTTCTGTTTTTAAAGCTTCTTTTTTTAATTCAAATTCCTTTCTCTTCTCTAGGACATTTTTCAACATCTCTTCCCTCTTTGCTTCTATCTCTACCTTCTTCCCTTCCTTTTTTTCTTCGAATTTAATCTTTTTGTCTTCTATTCTTTTTTCAAAATCAGCTTTATTTTCTTCCATTTTGATTTTACGATCCTCGATCTTTATCTTACGATCTTCCATCTTCTGGTCTAGTTTTAGCTTTCTTTCTTCATCTTTTGCTCCGAATCTAAGGCGATCATCATTTTTGTCATCCATACCCTCATTTTCTTCGTGTTCTACTTCTACTGAAGTTTTTAGTGAGTCATCACTTGATGTGTTGGAAATAGTCAAATTTTCTTCAGCATTGACTGATCCAGAGTAAAATATTACTCCAAACATTAACAATGGTGCGTACTTTTTAATAAATTTATTTTGCATAATTAAATTTGTTGGCAGATAATCTGCCAAGATTAAACTAACTACTAATATATATATATTATATAACATTGAGCATATTACACAACAAAAATCCCTCGTCAACATCTTTCGATATTGAAACGAGGGATTTCTCTCTACCAACCAAAGTCTTTACCTACATCTTCGGGAGTTTCTCTCTTACGAGCTATTACTACGTGACCATTCTCTATTATGATCTTTGCTGGTGAGGATAGCATACAATGGTGCGCCGCTAGAGGATCCTGGTATGCACCAGTATCGAATACTGCTATGTACATAGGGTCTCCACCTTCATTGGAATCATAATCTGGCAATGAAACTGTGCCATTTACCCCAGTGTATATGTCATCGGAATCACAAGACGATCCTGCTAGCCATACGTCGTTTAATTTATGATCTCTCTTGGCTGAGACTGGAGCTATAGACCATTTTTGACCTATTGCCCAAGTGTCTAGGAGGTCATTCATAAAGCTACCGTCTATCACATACCATTTCTTTGCAGCAGCTTTTTTGTGGTTTATTGTTTTTGTATCGATAATCTTGAAAACTGTGATCTGTGCAGGAGCTACTATATAGCGACCCCATTCACATACTAGGTTTGGCTGAGGCATCTCATGCTTTTCAGATTCTTTCTTGATCAATTCGAAAACCTTTTCCATTAGCTTGTCTATAGGATAACTCTTTGTGCGAGTATATGGAATAGGCATACCTCCACCGATATCTAATGTATCTAGAGACGGATTCTTTTCCTTGAGTTTAAAGTACACATCCAATGCATACTTTATAGGACCCAGGACGTCAGACAATTTTTCAATTTGTGAGCCAATGTGGTAGTGAACAATCTTTAGATTTTTGAAGCTACCCATCTCTAGTATTTCTTTTGCAGAAAAACCAAAACGGTCAATCGGCTTGTTCCAGTACGAATCTGCCTTTACTGGCATATCTAGGCGAATACCCACATCATATTTTGAGTGCTGTAGGAATTTGAGCTCATTTGGGCCCTCGATTAGTGGGAATATCTTGATTCCTTTGTGCTGTAGATCATCGATAAGATTTATGTATTTGTCTGTTTTAGGTCCTGAACAAAGAATACGGATGTTTGGGTTGAAGGTCTCTTGCTCGAGCATCTTCTTTATCAAATACAGGTCATTAAATGATGAAGTCTCTAGGTGCGCACCTTCGCCCACGATAGACATAACTACCTCTTTGTTCTGATTCACTTTCATAGGATAGTGGTAAAAGAATTTACCTTTGTATCCCACCTTTTTAGACATACTCTCTGCTAGGTCTAGGAAGTCCTCCAATCTCTCTTCAACAACAAAAGGCATCAGTATCTCTAGTGATGTTCCGAATTTTTCTGCAAGGTATCGTACGTTGTAAATATTGTGACCTTCTTTGATAATCAGATCACCCTCTTTACTATAATCAAAATATTGAGTATTAAACTCTTTCATTCCGAGCTTCCAAAGCTTCTTAGAAGCGGATACATTTTTGTTCATCTCTTTATGACAAGCGGGCTCTTAACCAACCTGAGATAAATAATAATACTGATAATTATACACGAATTTGACAAAATGTAAATATATACCTATTGGTATTTCCTTTTTATTTGAAATATGGTTTAATTCTAAAAAACAAACAATTTGAACTATGGATAAAGTAATACGTATTATCGAAGCTGGACATTATTATTCAGCTTATGGACCAACGATCTGGTCTACTACTGGTGTTGAAATACTAAATAAAGTAAGACAGCCCTCCGACAAAACAATGCTCTTTGTTGATGATTTCCACCCTCTGGCCAATGTTTCTCATTTTGAAAAAAGTGAGGATGTTGTCGAACTATTATTTGATCCTGATATTTTGGTTTTTGAATCAAAGATGGTAGACAAAGCAAAGGAGATCTTGGAAAAATTGTTGAATTTAGAACAAAAAAAGAAAAGAGCTCACCTAAACCAAAAAGATGGAAAGTATTATATTTCAGGTTTTCCTATTACTAATAGTAGCGGAATTCCTCTATGTGTACTCCTTGATGCAGCTTTAACTGTCTATAAATATGAATTAGGGTATAAAAATATTATAAATATACTACCTTCGTATTACGGGACAGAACAAGAGCATCTCATTAAGATTTTAGGTAAGCTAAATCTAAAAGATTTAAACTTCTCAATTATCCTTTTTGAAAAAGATGGTAGCTTTCATCAGGTTGATCATTATCCGCCACAGAGTCATGTTCACCATGAATCCATTCCGATACATCAATCGGCTTAAAGATAAAAATCCTTGTACTGTTCTAGTACAGGGATTTTTTGTTTCTATTTGTATGCTTCGTCTACAGAATATTCAGCCAGGATCTTGATCGTATTAAAAAGCTTTGTACCGGAATCAGATTGATTTATTGCTAGTGGTAGCTCTGTACAGCCTAAAATAACACCCTGGACTCCTAGTTCACTCATCCTGTCTACCATAGCATTCATTTCTTTCATTTCTTTTTCTCCTTGAGTTCCAGACATAACCTTTAGTACTATGTTGTCGAGGTGTTGTTGCTCATTTTCGTCAGCTTCGAATACATTAATTCCCTCATTTTCAAGTGCATTTTTATATAGTGATAATTCTCGAGTGCTTCTAGATGATAATATTCCTACACTCTTTATCTCATTTTTCTTTACACTATCTACTGTGGATTCAATAATGCTTATTATTGGAATTTTTATAGAATCACGCATTTCTTTTGTGAAGTGGTGGATAGTATTGCAAGGTAGTGCTATAAAATCAGCACCCCAAGACTCAAGCTTCTGAACACCTGATATTAGTTGACCTTTTACTGATTCAGGATCAGCAAAACCAGTCTCATTGAACCCTTCCATTGGCATGTTATACAGAATAACTTCAGGGAATTCGGTATCTTGCTCTGCTCCGTATTTAGTCTGAGAAATTGTGACTATGTCATTGAAAAAGTTTGCAGTTGCCGCTGGTCCTGCGCCTCCTAGTATTCCTATTTTTTTTGTTGGTTTTTTTATCATATATTTAATGTGTGCAATCTATTTTAGAATAGTATCAAAATATTTACAAATGTAAATAGTTGGATATTATTAAAAAAGCCCCAATCTTTATGATTGGGGCTTTTTTTAGAAAATATTTCTAAATTCGATTTGACTGTAAATGGCATTTGGTTTGTTGTAAAACCAGGCCCATTCTCTGTCACCATAAGAATAATGCCACCACTCACCATAAAAAGGTGCAAATTCTTCTGTGATCATAAGATCGCAAAGTAATTTCCTGTTGCTTTTCTGTGTTTCAGTTAAATGAGGGCAATACATTTTTATTTCTTCTGGCATTGAAAAATCAGCATACTCTGTACCCATATCTAAGTCTCCATCGGGCGTAGTAATAGTTAAGTCTACAGCTCCACCCGTAGGATGGCCTGCTGTTTCCGGATTTGCTACCATTGTATTTGCGAGCTCTAGTAAATCTTCTTCGTTCATTTCAGGATTTGATTCTTTTAATTTGTCTCTCCTTAAATAAAAACGTTTAGTTTGAATTTCTAGATGACGATATCCGTATACAATCTTTAGTCTGTACGTTGGATATTTTAATCTTAATTGAATAGAAATTCTTTCAATTTTTAAAGCCACGCTCTCTCTCAGCCACAAATCATTCCCGACATAATTAATCATGTCGTTTGACTGTGGTAAGTACACACAAATACAATCCTTTAGTAACTGTGAGATGTTTACCATTTTCTCGGCAGACTCTATAACCTTAATAGGTTTTAGATCTGAATAGTTTGCGATTTTAATATCTTTTTTCATATGTATTGGATTTTCTTAATTTTTAACATATATAATAGATTAAGTCAAAAAACAGCTCACTGATATGAGCTGTTTTTTTATATAAAAATATTCTTATATCCCCTCTTCTTTTAATTTTTCTACTGCCTCGTGAGCTTTTTTGGATAGCTTGCTAGGCATCTTTACCTGAATGCGGATTATTATATCCCCTCTGTGTGAGCCATTTGGTACACCCTTGCCTTTTACGCGTAATAGTTCTCCGTGATTTACTCCTGCAGGGATCTTTATATCCAGATTGCCATCCAATGTCTCTAATTTGTATTCAGTACCTAGCATAGCATCTGTGAGCTTGATATGGATATCTGTCATCAGATTATTCCCGTCTCTCCTGTATGTCTTGTGTGGTTTTACATTTAGTCTGATGTATAGGTCGCCAGATGGCGCACCCTTCATCGCCTCGCCATATCCGGTCATCCTGATAGTCTCACCGTTATGCAGTCCAGCTGGGATGGCTACATTGATATTCTCTTGCTTGTGTAAGACACCCTTGCCACTACATTCACTACATTTCTCATGAGGAATTTTTCCTGTACCTGTACAAGTGTCGCAAGATTTTACACTTTGGAATGAGCCGAGAATTGATCTTTTTATCTCTCTGATTTGCCCCTGACCATTACATGTTTTACACTCGTCCATCTTTGTTCCCACCTTGGCACCAGTACCTTTACAGATAGCACAAGAAGATTGTTTTGAGAGCTTCACAGCCTTGTCAGCACCAAAAATAGACTCTTCGAAACTCATGTCTATTTCTGTAGATAAATCGCGTCCACGGCGATTCTGGGCCCCTCTACGGCCACCTCCGAACATGTCTCCAAACATTTCACCTAGATCACCCATGTCGAATTCCATTCCACCCTGACCCTGAGCAAATCCAGAGAAATCAAATCCACCAAAACCTTGACCTCCTCCGAATCCTCCTCCTTGGCCACCACCAAAACCAGCTGGGCCCTCGGATCCAAATCTGTCGTATTGAGCACGCTTTTGATCGTGAGATAGAGTTTGATACGCTTCATTCACCTCTTTGAATTTAGAATCATCACCCTTGTTTTTATCAGGATGATATTTATGCGCCATCTTATGAAAGGCTTTTTTGACCTCATCCTTTGATGCGTCTTTTTTTATTCCCAATGTTTCGTAGTAATCTTTTGCCATATTATTGTTTTAAATATGAATTTTTTGCTTTTAAAACTTCTAAATTAGTTTTAATGTCCTGAATCTCATTATTTAATAAAAGGACCTTATCAAAATAGTCTTTGTTGAGTTCATTGTTCTGTAACATTAATGACTTATCTTGCTCGTAATTTCTATGCATTGAAGATAATTCAATCCAAAAAGTAATCACTACAAAAATTACAACTGCAATCATAATATTAAGTAATAATTTATTATCATTTTTTTGCTTACTAGACAAAGCATCAAATTCCCCCTTTGAGATATTTGCAGTTACGCTTCCTTGTTGTGTTATTAAACTATTATTGGATTCCATAAGGTAATTATATTTTCTTGATTGTTAAATTAGATAAAGAAATTTTCTCATCATTTACAATTAAATTAACAGAATAATTACCTAGCTTATTAAAAACCGTATTAACAAAACTGTTTAATAATTGGACTTTTTGATTTTTATTGATGGTCTGGGTTGAAAATTCCTGAGTTCGAGCAATCTCAATTCCATCAGGATCATATATTACAACAGAACATTTTAGGTTTGCTGGTTCCAAAACAGTAAAGTTTACTGAAGCAGAAAACTTCGGGTACGCAATAGGTATAATTGGGCTATTAATATTTTCAAATACACCAATCAATGACAGGTTGTTGGATACATTTTCAATTAAAAAAGACTCAGATATAAGAAAAAAATTAATTAGAATTTTATCTTTCATAAATTATTTCCAACCTTGATTTATAACACGAAATCCGACTTGATTTTGTGGAGTTTGAACACTACCATTATTTACTGTTACCTGCTGACGAGTAAATTCTATGGATAAATTATAATATTTTTGATTTTCTAGACTTTCAACAAAAGCAACCTTGTAATCGTTTTGTTTCTTTTGATTACTGGCGCCTAGTTCTCCATCAGGGTTCCACACTGAATTCCCCAGGTTCATTTCTGAATAATATTCAGAGAATAATTCAGAAATCAATTTTGTTAAATCTTCATCTGCCTCAACAACAGATTTTACACCAAGCTCCTCCTTTGCTTCCCTTCTTCCAATAAAATAAGTATGAGAATATAATTTTTCAGTAAAAAATTCAACAATTTTATCTATCTCTCCTTCTCGCATTTTATTCTTGTGACTTTTTAAGAGTCTTTTTGCTATCAATCTTATGAGGTTGTGGGTTCGGTTTATGTTGCCAAGAGAAAGAGGGTGTATTTGTGGGTTTGCTTCTACAAATTTGTTAAAAATCTTAGTCAAATCTTCGTCATTTTTAATACCAAATTTATTTTTTGCTAAATCAAAATAAGCGATAACATCCTCAACTGAAATTGGGATTTTGTTTTGTGGGTTTGTTGGATCTGATGGGTTAAATATATTAGAAGTAGATGGATCAATTGGTGAAATCTCTGATAAATTGGTCATAACTATTTCATCTGCGCCAAGAGCTATCATTGAGCCAGCGCTGTGGGCTTTGTACGGTATTAATACTGAAAAAGTATTACAGTGTTCACGAATCATTGATACTAGGCGCCAAGGCACCATAGTGTCTCCTCCTGTTGTGTATAGAAATAGGTCAATTTTATCTACTTTACCTATTTTATTTAACTGCTCATTAACTATAGGAATAATATCCATGGCAACTCTACCGTTCATTGGACCAGGTCTGTCGTTTGTAACATACGTTATAACTTTTGACCCTCTATTTTCTTCTATTTTTTTAATTATTTCAAGTTTAGCCATAGATTTATTCTATCATATTATTTCTGTTCTGGGTTTTCTTTTACTTCTGCGTCTTTGATCTCATCTGGCTGAGCTTCTGGTGCACTAGCTGGAGCTTGCTCTGCTCCTGCTTTTTGCATCTCTTCACCGATTTTTGACATCTCAGCAGATAGCATCTCCGTAGCATTTTTAATAGCTTCCATATCAGTACCCTCTTTTGCTTTCTTTACATTTTCAATGACACCTTCTACTCGTGACTTTAGGTCACTTGAGATTTTATCTCCATAATCCTTTAGAGATTTTTCTGCAGTAAAGATCATCATCTCAGCTGTGTTTTTCATATCTACAACTTCCTTCTTTTTCTTGTCTTCTTCTGCATGAGTCTCGGCTTCTGCCTGCATCTTTGTTATATCCTCCTTTGTTAGACCTGAAGAAGCTTCGATACGGATAGATTGCTCTTTTCCTGAAGACTTGTCTTTAGCTTTTACATTCAAGATACCGTTCGCATCTACATCGAATGTCACTTCTACCTGAGGCATACCTCGGGGTGCTGGTGGGATACCTTCTAGGATAAATCGTCCTAGAGATTTGTTGTCACTAGCCATTGAGCGCTCTCCCTGAGTGATGTGGATCTCTACACTAGTCTGATTGTCTGCTGCAGTTGAAAATGTCTGTGATTTTGACGATGGGATTGTAGTATTTCTCTCTACTAGCTTTGTAGATACTCCGCCTAGTGTCTCGATACCGAGAGATAGTGGGATAACATCAAGAAGGAGCACATCTTTTACATCACCCTGTAGTACACCAGCCTGCACAGCAGCACCTAGGGCTACTACTTCGTCTGGGTTGATACTACGATTTGGTTCTTTTCCGAATAGGGCTTTTACCGCTTCTACTATTGCTGGCATTCTTGTCTGACCTCCTACCATGATGATCTCATTGATCTCATTCATATTGAATGGTGAGGCTTCCATTGCGCGCTTTGTGATCTCGATAGAGCGCTTTACATACTCATCTGCTAGAGATTCGAGAGTAGCACGAGTCATCTTTTCTACAAGGTGCTCTGGACCTGAGGCGCCAGAAGTGATGAATGGGATATTTATCTCTGTCTCAAATGTTGTAGATAGTTCTATCTTTGCCTTTTCTGCAGCTTCATCTAGACGCTGTAGAGCAAGAGGATCCTTTGATATATCGATACCTGTCTTTGCCTTGAATCCATCTGCTAGCCATGAGATTATCTTTTGATCGATATCACGACCTCCCATATGAGAGTCTCCGTCTGTAGATTTCACTTCGATCACATCATTTGATACTTCGAGTACTGATACGTCGAATGTACCACCTCCAAAGTCATAAACCACGATTTTCTCATCTTTCTTTGTGTTGAATCCGTATGCTAGAGCGGCTGCTGTCGGCTCGTTGATAATACGCATTACCTCTAGTCCTGCGATTGCACCTGCGTCTTTTGTAGCCTTTCTCTGTGCATCATTGAAATATGCAGGTACTGTGATGATAGCCTGAGTGATTTTCTCTCCGAGCTTCATCTCTACATCTGCCTTGATCTTTGATAGGATCATAGCTGAGATTTCTTCTGGGCGCTTTGCTTCATTTGCTAGTGTGACTTCTACACCGTTATCTTTACCTTTTGTGGTCTTGAAAGATGCAGTTCGCACTGTCTTTTGTATTTCTGGATCGTCGAAATTGTGACCCATAAAGCGCTTGATTCCGTAAACTGTATTTGATGGATTTGTCACAGCCTGACGCTTTGCTAGTAATCCGACAAGACGATCACCATTCTTTGCGACCGCTACGATAGATGGAGTCGTACGAGCACCCTCTATGTTTTCTATTATTTTTGGCTGACCACCTTCGATGATAGCCACTGCACTATTTGTTGTTCCTAAGTCTATACCTATTATTTTTGACATAATGATTATATATAATTAATTATAATAAAATTTTTAATTCAAAATTATTAATTTTTAAAATTAAGACATTTAGCCTTATTTATAAAATTAAAAATTACAAAATTAAGAATTGTGTACCCAGTATATCCTAACTAAATATTTTTGACAAGTATTTAGCGACCACTAAAACTATGTTGATATTATATTTAGATATGATAGAATGTCAATATGCCTGTCCCGTTAGAAAATCGACAAAAAACGGGAAAATCACTGAATATTATTATTAAAATTTTCTAATGGGATGAAGAAACAAGATTTTTCAAAGAAAATCATCAAAATGCTTAGCCAAAAGCAAGCAATACCTATAGAAGACATCACTTCCCCTGGGCAAGGACTCGGGGAGAATAAATACGCGGTTACTAGGTCACTAAAGGGACTAAAAGATGCTGGATTTGTAGAAATGGTGTCTGGGGGTCAGGGATTTTTCGCCCGTCTGACAAAAGAAGGCAAGAAGAAGGCACATAGTCAAAAGCTAGATGGAGATGGGGCGATTATCGATACATCTTGGGATGGGTATTGGAGGATGGTCATCCTGGATATCCCCGAGGATCGCAAGAGCGAACGTGAAGCCCTAAGATATCTACTAAAAAAAGCAGGCTTCATTTGTGCAAAGAATTCAGTATGGATATCTATGCTCCCATTTGAGAATCTGTTTACGAATATAAAAAAGGATTTGAATTTAACTACAGAGATGATGGTCATAGTCACAGACCGGATAGATGAAGATACAGAGAAAGAATTCTTAAAGTTGATATAAAAACAAAAAAATACCACCTGCTCCAGATTCCTGGGGTGGTGGTATTTTGTAGTGTAGTCCACTATTTAATGAACATCCAAGTTTGCACACATTGCACCAAGTTCTAAGTTATAGCCTGTAGTAGTTGAAAAAAGATCGTAAAGCTTTTGCCTTTCGGATTCTTTTTCTCTAGAAACCAGTACCGCCATTCTTGATATTGTGGCATTGCAAATTTCATCAATTTGAGAAACCTTACTTTCGGCTTCCATGTCTGTCGTAACTTTAAATTCATGAAATCCAGCTCTAATAGTGCTGAGTGTGTAGTAGATAGCCAAGATCTCTTCTTTGTTTGCAGATTGAATAGATCTGTGTAATTCGTGTAGTTGGGATACTACTGAATCTGGTGTTGCCTTTAGTAACAAGTTCAATGATTCTGTGAAGTTCATATATATGGTTTTTAATTGGAACGGTATTGTTCTTACATATATAATAACATTATTAACTGTAAATGTCAATATCTCTATTAAATCAAGTAAAAACACTACAATATCTATATTGTAGTGTTTTTATATGGTCTATTTAGCAATATATACTTTGACTCGGGCTGGGCGGACTACCTTGTCCCCCATCTTGTATCCTGATTGGATTACCTGTGCCACTGTGTGATCCTTTGCTGTGTCTTCTGTATCTACATTCTCCATGGCTTCATGGATATTGTGATCAAATGGTACATTTACTGCATCTATCTTGGATAGTCCGTATGATTCGATAGTCCGGTGGAATTGCTGGTATACGTACTCCATACCATTGCGCCAGTTTGAGTCTACCTTTTCCCAGACTTCTTTGTTTGATATCGCCATATCAAATGCATCTAGTGCTGGTAGCAAGTCCTCTATCAATCCTGCTGTGATAAAACCTCGGAGTTCTTTTAGTTTGTTGTCTGTGTCTTTCTGGGCATTTGCATAATCAGCCTTGGATCTCTGCCATCCAGTCAGATACTCTTCTTTTTCTTTACGTAGAGTCTTTACCTCTTCGCGAAGTTTTTTAACAATATCTTTTGTGGGCAGTTCATCACCATCCTCAGTGCTTTCCACAAAAGTCATATCATCTACAACTTCTTCTATATTTTCTTGTTTTATTTCATCTTCATTCATAGCGAGTAGATTATATCATAAAAATTTAAATTTGGGAGTCTGAATTCCCCTCTTGAGGGGTGGAATTTGTAATCAAAGGACGGGGTGGAGGAATTCAAATACGTCCACCTCCCCCTACGGGTACTCCTCAAGAGGAGAATAAAAAATACTTCCCGAAGGAAGTATTTTTTAACACTAACGTTTTGACCACTGTGGTGATTTGCGAGCTTTCTTGAGTCCGAACTTTTTACGTTCAACGACACGAGGATCACGCTTCAACATCTTTGCCTTCTTCAAAACTACGCGTAGTTCTGGGTCTGTCTCTACTAGAGCACGAGAGATTCCATGACGTACAGCTTCTGCTTGAGCATGACTTCCACCACCCTTTGTAGTAGCAACCATTTCAAACTTTTCTGTTGACGCTGCAGTCTCAAATGCACCAGTAACGATCTTCTTTAGCTCTGCTGTTGGAAAGTAAACTGCTAGTTCCTTGCCATTGATAGAGTAAGATGTCTTTGCTGCTTTGTATAGACGCACTACAGCTGTAGCTGTCTTGCGGCGACCAATTGCGCGAATGTATTCTTTTGTAGATTTCTTTTCACTCATATAATTAATCAGTTATTGTTAAACGCTTCATCATACGAGGGCGAAGCTTGTTGTTTGGAAGCATATTGTAAACAGCAAGACGGTAAAGCTCGATAAAACCTTTTCCTTTTTGAGAAATGATCTTAGCATTTGTCTTGAACTTCAAGCCACCTGGGCGACCAGAATAAGTCTCGTGTAGAGTCTCAAGCATTCTCTTTTCTGACATCTTTGTCTTGCTCGCATTTGTGATGTATACGAGTACATCTGCTACGTTGTTCTTTGTGAAATCACTCTCGTTCTTTCCTAGGAGTGCGTGTGCAGCAACAGAAGCCACTCTTCCTAGTGTCTTGCCTTCTGCGTCGATTTTGTGTGTGATAGTTGCCATATATTTAAAAATTATACAAATTCAATAACAGACATTTTACTTGCATCACCTGCTCTCTCACCAAGCTTTGTAATACGAGTATAACCTCCAGTGCGACCCTTGTACTTTGGAGCAATCTTTTCTATAAGTGTCTTTGCCTCTGCTGTACGTCCATATAAACGAGACACGATCTGTCTGTGTGAGTGTAGAGTCTGTTCGTTTGCCTTTGTGACTAGCTTTTCCATGTATGGGCGAAGTTCCTTTGCTTTTGCTTCTGTAGTCTCAATGCGTCCGTGTTTTATCAAAGATAGCACAAGACCCTTCAACAATGCTGATCGTTGGCTCTTCACTCTTCCAAATTTTCTATTGTGATTTCCGTGTCTCATAAATAAATTCTAATGCTATTAATTATTCTTTTAGTGTAATGCTATAATTTGCCAGTGCCTTCTTGATCTCGTTGATACCTTTCTCACCGATACCTTCGATCTCGAGTAGATCCTCCTTTTTCTTTCTTGCGATTCCTCCGATTGTTCTAATGTTTGCTTCTGTTAGAGCATTTAGAGTACGAGTAGATAGGTCTAGTGTGTCGATTCTTGTCTTTAGGATGTCTGTGAATTCACTACCTGTTCCTTCTCCGCCAGTTGTCTCGCCTTCTTCTTTATCTCCTGATACTTCACTTGCAATAGCTGGTGTCTTCTTTTCTACCGTGAATCCTACGATTGACTGTAGTTGTTCTACCATGATTACGATCGCTTTCTCTAGAGATTCTCTTGGAGTTAGTGATCCGTCTGTCTCGATAGTCACACGTAGACGATTGTGGTTTGTCTTGTCTCCTACGCGCATGTCTTCTACTTCATAAGAAACTCGGCGGATTGGAGTAAAGATTGCATCAAGAGCGATAGCTCCTACTTCCATCTTTGTCTTCTGGTGTACATCCTTTGGGATAAAACCAAGACCTTTTTCTACTGTCATCTCGATCGTTAGAGTTTCTTTTCCTGTTAGTTCTGTTATATAAAGATCACCATTTAGAACTTCAATCTGTCCAGAGCATTTTATGTCAGCTGCTGTTACGATCTTTGGACCCTTTGCTGTTAGAGTTACTGTCTGAGCCTCGTCTGTTAGTAGACGAAAACGAATCTGCTTTAGGTGTAGCAGTATTGTGATAACGTCTTCTTTTACGCCATCTAGAACTGAAAATTCATGATCCACTCCGTTGATTCGAAGTGATGTTATTGCAGCACCAGGAAGTGACGATAGGATAATGCGACGTAGTGAATTACCTAGGGTATGTCCGTACCCAGGATAAAGTCCGTCAATTTCATAAGTGCCTTTTGTTGCACCTTCTGAAACTACATTCATTTTTGATGGTAATATGATATTTAAATCAGACATATGATTTGCGCGAGTTACCCCGCAATATATTAATTATTTATTAAAAAATAACTCATACGCTATTAATAAAAACTAACGACTATAAAACTCAAGCACAGTGTTCAAATCCAAATATGCGTCTACATTCTTTGGTTTACCTTGTACAGTTCCAGATAGAGTATCTGCTTTAAATGTCAACCAGTTAGGCATTGTGTATTCTTCTAATTTCTTTGCATAGTTAGCGAATAGTACACTCTTTTTACTTCCCTCACGAACAGCGATAATATCACCTACATTAACACGTTGAGATGCTACTGTTGATTTCTTGCCGTTAACTGTGATGTGGCCATGAGATACCATTTGGCGAGATAGTCTGCGTGTGTGTGCTAGACCTAGACGGTAGACTACATTGTCCAAACGACGCTCCATAAGTTCAAATAGGTATTCTGTAGCGGGAGTTCCCTTGTGTGATACTGTCTCTTTGATGTAGTTAGCAAATTGCTTTTCAGAAAGGCCGTAAGTAAAACGAACCTTTTGCTTTTCGATGAATTGTAGAGCATAACCCGAAAGAGCTTTTGGACGCTTGTCCTTCTTGTTCTTTGCGTGGCGAGCCTCAGATGCGACGAATTTAGGTGTTTGACATTTTTCAAACACTCCTGATCCTAGTCTTCTGCAAATTTTATATTTTTGAGCTGTTTTCATATATTTTATACTCTTCGTGGTTTCTTAGGTTTTGGACCGTTGTGCGGTACAGGTGTCATATCCTTTATAGCTGATATCTCGATATCATAAGCCATAAATGATCTGATTGTTGGTTCACGACCACTACCTACACCTTTTACAATAACATCAACCTCTTTTATGCCTAGAGCTTTTGCTTTTTCTCCTAGAACTGAGCCAGCCTTACCTGCAGCAAATGGTGTACCCTTCTTTGCGCCCTTGAATCCTAGTGCTCCTGCTGAAGTCCAGAATATAGTGTTGCCTTCTTTATCAGAAAGAACTACCTTTGTATTGTTAAAAGTAGCTTCTACGTGCAGAGTACCAGCAACTACCTTTTTCTTTGGTACTTTTACTGTCTTTGCTCCTTCTGTTTTTTTGTTAGTTGTTTTTGTTGTTGCCATATAATTTGAATTAGTTATCTAGTGATCTTATGTCTTACTTTCCTTTCGGCGACCACTAGCCATTGTCTTTCTTACATTTCCGCGTACTGTACGAGAATTTGTCTTTGTTCTCTGTCCATATACTGGAAGTCTCTTCATATGACGAACTCCTCTGTGTGATTTGATATCTTTTAGGCGCTTTATGTTTGAAGCTATTTCACGCTTTAGTGCTCCCTCGATAGTCATAGACTCTATAACTTTACGGATTGCATTCTCTTGGTCAACTGTTAGAGTATCACCCTTTGCACTTGCGTCTACTCCTGCTTCTTTTAAAATCTTCTTTGAACGAGAAAGACCAATACCGTATAGTGCGGTAAGGCCGATATCAAGTCTCTTGTTATTTGGTATTGTAATTCCTAGAATTCTCATAACTCAATCGTTTTTCTCCTCCGAGGAGGATAGGTATTAACTATTAATTTTACTGCTTTTGTTTATGCTTTGGATTTGAACAAATAACGCGTAGATGTCCTTCACGCTTAACCATTTTGCATTTTGCACAAATTTTCTTAATTGATGCTTTGATTTTCATAAATTTATTCAAACGACAGACAAAATCAAGGGCCAAAACCCTGTACTTTTTCTTGTAAGCGTATATCGGGTAATACTACACTATATTAATAAAAATTGCAAGCCCTTATACGGGCGTACAATGTGTGGATTTTAAAGTCTCTTTGTTATGCGACCCTTACCACCGTATGGATCGATCAAAACCTCAACTTTATCCCCCACTAGGACCTTTATTCTGTTCATACGCATCTTTCCAGACAGATAAGATATCAGAACTTTGTCATCACCTAGATCTACTCGGAACAATGTATTGGGTAGAGATTCAATTACGACTCCTACCTTTGTATTTTCATCAGTTTTAATTTCGTTCATGTATGTACTGCCATTATACTTTAAATATCTTTTCCAGTCAAATTAATATGTTTTTATATCTACCATATTGGGCTTATTGGGTATTTTGTTTTGGAACGGAAGAAGGAAATCCACTGTCGCATTCAGTATTCCGGGATCTATTCTAGTAGTATTGTTTAGATCAGATTTAGCTATGCCCAAAACAGATCTTTTTAAATCTTCCAAATCTGGGCTCCACTGCAATGTACTGCTACCTGTAATTACAAAGGTTAGTTCATTCAGGTCTTTTGAAATTAGCTTATTTTTATCCGCAAGCTTCAGTGTGAATTTACTCATATCAGCCACATGAATCTCATCATATTCAACTAATGGGATAGTCGGCCCAGCTTTTCTGATAAAAACATCCTCAAGGTCGTCTTTTTTGAAAATCACAGCATTTACTGTACCTAGAATTTCAACATCACCAATACTTTCCTTTGATCTTGAATCCTCGTCTAGAGAGTAAGAGAAATTTGTACCTCCGGGGTAGTATACATATCCTGGAGGAATCTGAGCTGCCAATTTCCTCATAATCTGCTCCTTGAATATCGTATTCGCCTCAGCGTTCAAAGTCCCTAGTTCTACGGGGCCTAGGCTGTATAGCTTACCTAATGCTCCACCTGATATAGGGTTTGATGATACACCGTAAATTTTTGTATATTTATCTGTTTTCTCAAGAGAAGGCAGTAGGAAATTTTTTGAAGAAGTATTGTATTCTTCTCCTGGAGATATGGCTGTTACTTTTACAGCGATAGATCCTGGAGTTATCTTGTCTTTAGATTTTGTAAACCCGGGTACCGTAATCGTACTGTCTGTTGTGTAGACTTTACCGTAATCATCTATTATTTTAGTGTTAACTGGTACTTTCTGTGGCTTTACGCTGTATTCATTTTTTATAAAAACAATACCCTTAGCTTTTATAGAAACATCCTTGGGGTCAGAAAAAGACATCTTACGACTGTACACATCGTTCAATATCATGATCTCAAAGTGAGGCTTCTTCTCGTCTTGCTTATATGATGTAAATAACTCTTCTTTGAAGCTAAAATCCTGCTTCTTTGTGTTTACTGAAATAGTAGCTTTCTGGAAAAAGGAGTATGAGATATAGACTAGAGATACTGCTATTGCCAATATTAGCAAGATTAAAATTGCCCTAGAAAGAAGCTTCTTTTTTTTGAGTTGAGGTGTACGAGGTATATATCTCCTGTTTTTTTGCATTTGTGTAATTTTTGCAAATTTGTCCTGTGGGTCTAGAGTGCTTGATTCATCTAAAACTCTAGATTCTTCGAATCTTAATAGTTTTGGTTTTTTGATATTTATATCTTGTACAACTTTTTTTACCATATATTATTTAATATATTTTCTCTTAACAGATAATGCTTGTATCATGAGCATCGGATCACACATGCCATCATCTACCCTACATAGACCCAAGAAGTCTGGACCATTTAGCCCCAAGACATTGCACTCATTCTTGAATATCTTGTAAATAAAATCATTCTTTTCTGCAAACATCTGGAAAAACATAGGGTGAACGTCCTTGTTCATAACCAAAAAAACTGAGTTTGGTATCATGCGAGGCTCAGGAATACTCATCAATGCTAGCTCAAATTCACGAGCCCATGATCTTTGTATGTTATGCAAAGCCTTTTCCATCTTAATTTTCTGACTTTCCTCCAATGACCCATCTAGGTATAGAGAAAATAGAGACATCACCTCGGCCCTGTTCTTGATTAGCTCTTTCTTTAGGTCTCGATACAGATTCTGTCTACCGTATGGGAAAGATATTATATTTTTAGGTATTCCACCATCTACGATGAATACATCTGTAATCTCCCCACCAAGATCCAGGATTAAATATGAATCCATCTTCATGTACTTTTCTCGGATTACAATGAACAGGGCGGACATATTTGAGTGAAAATATGTATCTACATGATGAAATACAGAAGATATGCAGTCCTTGACCAGGTTCATGCATGTACTGGATGACAATATGACTATTAGATTCATCTCTGCGCTCAATGCCTTTTTCCCAATAGGATTCGTCACTGGGTATCCGTTCAAGGCAATCTGCACTATCTCCTGCTCGATAATATTGAAATCATCAAGGTTGCCCCCATACTTTTCGTGGTGGATTTTTTTTAATTTTTCAATTTCATTTTTTACCAAATTGTCAGATATTTTCTCTGTAAAAACAAAAGGAGTTTTCTCTGAGACTACAATGTGCCTATTTTCAGACACATACCAGGGCGAGGATAGGACTATATGTACATCTGATATAGCACCTACACCAGAAGATGCCACATTTAAAGCGACACTCTTTAGTGTCTTGACCATATCATCCATAAAAATCATAAAATCAAGCTGTTCTCTGAACATAATCTCCTCTCTAAATGATTTTAATATTTTAGGTGGATCATTGGGAGATAGGTATTGCACGATGGCTACACCAATAGAATCAGACCCTACATCAAAAATAGCTACGATTTTCTTTGAATTATTTATAAATGGAAATTGCATATTGTAGTTTTATTATACTACAAATTAGGTTCTAGTGGCTAGGTTCTAGTGACTAGAAATAAAATAGGTTACTAAATTGCTAGAAACTAATCACTAGAAACTAGAACCTACTCCAGAATTCCTTTTATTCTGCGTACACCTGCAGATGACGCTTCTTCTTTTTGGAGTTTAAAGTGACCTATTTCTTTTGTATTGGTCACATGTGGACCGCCACAGAATTCTTTTGAGAATTGATTGCCATCCTCATCTTCGATGAAGTATACAGATACCATATCTGGGTATTTTGCCCCGAATTCCATCTGTGCACCGATTTTCTCTGCTTCCTCACGAGGTAGTTCGCGACGGATCACATTCAATCCCGCATTTATCTTTTCATTTACGATATCTTCTGCCTTCTTCTTTTCTTCATCTGTCATTTTGCGATCAAAAGTAAAGTCGATACGGAGTCTCTCTTCAGTGATATTACTACCACGCTGTTTTACCTCTACTCCTAATACTTCCTGGAGTGCAGCGAGTAGTAAGTGGTGTGCGGTGTGAAGACGGATTGTCTTTTCATTATGATTCGCGAGTCCCCCTTTGAACATTCCTGCAGATGCAGTCTGAGATAATTTCTGATGTTCAGCCATTTTTATTTTAAAATCTTCTAGGTCAATATTTTGACCTTTTTCAGATGCCAATTCAAGAGTAAGCTCTATTGGGAATCCATAAGTAGTCGCAAGAACAAAAGGATCTGTACCTTTTTCAAATTCTTTTTTACCATCATTTAAAGTTGTAGAGAATTTTTGTTCTTCGGTTTTAAATATAGTAACAATATCAACAACTGCAACACTTGGATATGTATTTGAGTAAAAATTAATGAAATAATTAATTATTTCATTTGCGATACCGTCATCAAGACCTAATTTCTTCATATAAAAAACAGAACGGCGAATTAAACGACGTAAAACGTAACCCTGACTTTTGTTCGCAGGAATAACTCCATCAGAAATAAGCATTGTTGATGCACGCACATGATCTACTACAATGCGAGCAGAAAGATCATCTAGGTGCTTAGCATTTTCACGTATCATATCCATAACTGGTTTCAACATATCTGTTTCGTAGCCAGTTTTCTGACCTTGCATTACTGCAGATATTCTTTCCAACCCTGCTCCTGTGTCTACATTCTTTTGCTTTAATTTACCAATTACTTTTCCGTCCTTCTTTTCATATTCCATGAATACATCGTTCCATATTTCGATAACAGTCTCCTTTTTTACTGCAGATAAAAATCCTTCGTGATCAAGGTCACCAGTATTGCCCACCATATCGTAGAACATCTCAGAGCAAGGGCCACATGGACCATTGTCTCCAGGACTCCACCAGTTATCATCAGCTGGAAGTGCATAAATACGATTCTCTGGTATACCCATCTTCATCCAGATATCTTTTGATTCTTGGTCGTAAGGAGCATTCTCATCACCTTCAAAGATAGTCACATACAGGCGACTTTTATCTAGTCCTAGACCTTCTTCTTTTGAAGTCAGGAATTCATAAGACCAAGCGATAGCTTCATCTTTAAAATAATCTCCTAGTGACCAGTTCCCCATCATTTCAAAGAATGAAAAGTGACGATTGTCCCCAATGTCTTCAAGGTCTCCTGTTCGGACACATTTCTGAATATCAGCGATTCTCTTACCCATTGGGTGCTCTTGGCCGAGGAGGTATGGCACGAGAGGTTGCATTCCGGCTGTATTGAAGAGGACTGAGGGGTCATTCTCAGGTACGAGTGATGCACTAGGTATTATTTTATGGCCTCTTTTTTCAAAAAAGGCCAGGAAACGTGAGCGAATTTCATTTGAAGTCATTTTACTAATATAGCAAAAATAAGGACAAATTAAAACACCCCCGCCATTAATGGTGGGGGGTGTTTTAATTAATTTGCATCGTTGAATGAATCGTCTTGGAAAAACTTTGTCTTTTTTAGTTGTTGCTCTATGAACCAGATAACAATAAATATAAATAATGTGAGGAAAGTAGATATTATAGCGAGCTTCTCTAGACCAAAACCTGCCGCCATACCGATACCTGCAGAAACCCATAGTCCAGTAGCAGTAGTCAGACCCATAAGCTTAGAATCCTTTGTCACTATTAGACCAGTACCGATAAATCCTACTCCGACTAGAATATTACCGACAATAAAAAGTGGGTTTGTGCCCGGTAGCATATAATAAGCTTGAACCATCTGGTCTGAGATCACAACGAATAATGCAGCCCCCATAGATACGAGTGCGTATGTACGCATACCTGCAGTCTTATGTGCCCATACACGCTCCATACCAATGATCATCCCCAAAAATAAAGCCACTGTTAATCTAGTGACGATTTCCATCGTCTGTGCATCAAAAAATTGTTCTAACATATTGTTATTATACTATTATTTATATTGATTCGTCTATTTTTATTTCACGATTCCACCACCGAGACAAATATCTCCGTCATATACTACGATTGATTGACCTGGCGATACCAGGATAGGATTATCAAATGTTATTTTTGGATTAACATCATCAAACATAACACTACAATTCAAAAATTCTCCATGATATCTAATCTGCGCTGTATATTTTTTATCCTGACCAATACTTTCTTTCAAAATATTAGAATTAATTAAAATATATTCTTTGTTATCAGTAGAACTTTCCAGTCCCAAGTCCGGCTTGGGGTTGACACAGATTGTATTTTTGTCAATGTCTTTTGAGATCACGTAGTATGGTGTATCTGTTGTTCCCTTTTCAGTGATGTGAAAACCGTGGCGCTCTCCAAGGGTAAAGAACACTGCACCATCGTGGTGCCCAATAATATCTCCGTCTTCATTTAAAACCTCACCCTTCTTGGGTTCGATATAGTGAGACAGGAAATCCTTCATATCAAGTGGCCCCAGGAAACATACACCCTGAGAATCTTTTTTTACTGCAGTAGGTAGCTTGTATTTTAGAGCTAGTTTACGAACTTCAGTTTTTGGGAGATGACCAATTGGGAAAAGTGTGTGCTCTAGATCATCACTATTTAGAGTCCAGAGGAAATACGACTGATCTTTGGATTCATCATTCCCTTTTACTAATTTATTATTTATATTCTGCGCATAGTGACCAGTAGCGATAAAGTCTGCACCATGAGCTTTTGCAAAATCCCAAAATACGCCGAATTTTACTTCACGATTGCACATCACATCTGGATTTGGAGTTCTGCCTAGTTTGTATTCAGAGATCATATAATCTGCTACACCCTTTTTATAGGCCTCCTCACCGTCGCATTCCAGGAACGGAATATCTAGATGTGCACATACACGCATAGCATCCCGGCGCTCATCTCGCCAAGTACACTCTATAAAATCAGGTTGCCATGTACGAATAAATACCCCGACTACGTTGTAGCCTTGGTCTTTTAGTAATGCTGCAGATACAGAGCTATCTACCCCACCACTCACACCGACAAATACTGTTTTTTGTTTGTTCATAATAATAAATCGAATTTAAAATAGTCCTTGAAAAAAGTCTTGCACAGGAGATTAGAAAATAAATGAGTTTATGAATATTATTTTCTTGATCGACGAGCAGAGAAATTTTTTACCAAAAAAATATTCGTGCTTTTTGAAAGGAGCTATTTCGAATTCGATCTCTCCCATCTTGCAAAAATACCACAAGGCAATAACTTATCACTGCCAGATTCGGCTATAGCTAGTTCTCCACTCTCTATCTTTCCATCATAATTTGCCATCATATCCTTCAAGATATTCGCATATGCGATAGCAGAGTACCCTGCTGTATAACCATTGAGTATTATCGCTATTGGATTTTCAGATAGTACTTGCTGACACAGATCTATTAGCTCCGCAAAGTGCTCCTCGATCTTCCAGAGTTCATCCTTTGGACCATGACCAAAAGCTGGGGGGTCCATGATTATACAATCATATCTATTTCCTCTCTTTATCTCTCTTCGTAGGAATGCAATACAATCGTCCACGATCCATCGTACAGGTGCATCCGCGAGGCCTGACACCTCTGCATTCTCACGAGCCCATGATACGGCAGACTTTGATGCATCCACATGGACAACTTCGGCCCCTGCACGTGCAGCTGCAAGTGTAGCCCCACCAGTATATGCAAAAAGATTCAAGACTTTCTTTTTATCATCTTTCAGCTTTTCACTTTCTACTTTCAACTTATCTTTTATCCATTCCCATTGGGCTTTTTGTTCAGGGAAAATACCGATATGCTTGAATGATGTAGGCTTGATTATAAAAGTAAAATCTCCGTATTCGATATTCCAAGAATTAGGCACAGTCTTGCCACGGCCAACCTGCCACTGACCGCTATTGCCACGGCGAGTATAGTAAAGATGTGCATCATCCCAAATGCGCTCATCAGTCTTGTTCCAGATAGCCTCGGGATCAGGGCGAGATATCACGATACCACCAAATCGCTCGAGTTTTTCACCTCCGCCACTATCCACCAATTCATAATCTTTTTGTTTTTGATTTATTATTATCATTTTAAATATTTCTTTATATTATTTTTATGCTCTGTGTATGTCACCGCATAGTGCACCTGACCCTCTTTGTCATGTAAATAATACAAGTAGGAACTACTGACTGGATTCAGTGCTGATTTTATAGCAGACATCCCAGGGTTCGAAATCGGTGACGCAGGTAATCCCTTTTTGCTGTATGTACCCCTATCTACATCAACTTGGAGTAACATACCACTTTTTAGTCTTTTCCACAAAATACCAGATATCATATCTATATCATTTTCCCCACGAGCCTCACCCTCTAGTATGGACGCCATAGTGAGTATTTGTTTTTTTGTGTACCCAGATTTTTCAATTTCTGATTCTACTGTCTTGATTTTTTTAGAAAAATTAGACTGCAATGACTCCACTACTTCATCTGGTGTAGTCTTTGGATAAAAGAAATAAGTATCGGGGAAAAGGTAACCTTGTTGCCCGTTTGTTATTCTAATAAACTCTTCTGTGTCAAAAGACGGTATCTTTTTTGACAATACATTTGCCATCTCTTCGTTGGTCAAACCCTCAGGGAAAGTTACTCGTATAGGTACGATATGATGATCGCCACGTGCTAGCATGTATCCGACTCTCCAGACTGGCTCACCATTGAAATAGTAGTCCCCGACAGGTATCGCTTTACCAGACTGAAATAACAATACAAAAGTCTGGAGCATTGAGGCAGATCTGACAATCTTTTTATCCTTAAATTCTTCTGTGATTGATTTCAGATTCGCCCCGCGATTAATGTGCACTATTGTCGGAATATACCCAAACGGTGCAGATATTAGGCTAAAAAGTGTAAAAGTAAAAACAAAAATAAGGCATATAATTATATATGCTCTTATTTTTGATTTTATTTTTATATTTGGATGTACTGGTGGTGTAATATCCATAAAGAATTATAAAGGAAGATTTGCCGGCGGCTTTGCGATCTTTGATTCGATGCGCTTGAATGAAGGAGTCTCCGATACCATGCCTGGGAAGTGGAATATAGTAGATAGCTCTTGTACTGACATAACAAAGACCTTGGGGCTATATGAGGGAAAGAATATGCTCAACAATTTTGGATACTCAAAAGCATATTGTATCGGTGGGTGGAACATAATACGCAAACGATAGTAATCAAGCATTCTTTTCTTCATCTTGGTCAAAGCCAAACCTGTAGGGTCGGACCATGGTGCGTCAAATTGAGTAGAATTCACACGCCACAGCTCATTTATACCAGGTTGGGAAAACTGACGGAATATAAGACGAACATTACGACGAAGATTATTGAATTCATCCTCAGAGATCAAATCTTTACGAGACAAGCAGACTACACGGATACCCGTATCGAAATGCAACTGAACCATAGCATCAGATATTGACTTGACTGTAGGCTTTAAAAAGTCTGGAGTACGCACATCGGCACCTAGGTCACCCTTGCTACCATCAGCTTTTTCATTTTGCTGGGCTCTAGTATAAGGTTTTAGCATTTCGTGAATAAATTCGATAGAAGCCTCCTGGAAACCCACATGCTTCCCCGTAACATGACTGTGATACTTCTTGATATTCTGACGGATAATTATCTGCATCCATAACTGCTGACCTTTTTTAAGTGACCCAAGGTATTCGATAGTAGGAGTGATGGGATCTATTTTGAATTCTTCTTTTTGACCAGTCTTCATATCATCCCCAAAATCCTTCCATGTCTTGATGGGCAAAAAATCTTCACGCTTTTTCATGAATTCACAACCCCACATATACCAATCACCATCTTTTTTATACTGATCCACGTGGAATACATAATCATCGACTTCGATGACTTTAGCTTGAGGATATTGACCGTATATCTGAGTCTCTACTAGATTGCGAATACGAGAAGGAGTACGAACAAAGAAATGCACCTGACCATCGATAGATGCGATCTCGAGTGAAAACCATAGCCATGGCGCACCTATGATGAACTCTTCCCAGAAACCTTTCATACTCTGGTGATACATTGCATTTGAAAATATAAGCTCCATAGCAGCTGGGGTTTTGTTTATCTCGCGAGGAACCTGGACTTCGAGCAATATCCATTTGATACCTGAGATAAATTTTTCTTGTCTATAGTGATGCCAAAGATGAAAGGCAGCAAAAGCTAGAGGAAAAGGCATCAGATACCCGATACCGACGAGCAAGAATTGAATTACACTAAAATTGTGAGTAGCTAAAAATGTTTCAAGCATGACATTATGATACTGATTCTAAGTAAGATGAATCTGTATCTAGTTTTGGTGTAGTATAATAACCAATCAAAACAAGAGCCAAAACTATCCCAACAATAATTATAATAATTGTAGTAAAACCTTTTTGATACATAAAATTATTATAACATATTCCTACAACAAAACACCCCCACCAAAATGGTGAGGGTATTTATTATGCTACGGTATATAAACCTTGTTTGTTTTTCTTAAAATATTTTGAATTTTGAAGATTTACTAGGATTGTATTTTTCTTTAGATACCTCTCCTTCATAACTTGGTCTACAATATCTTCTTTTGTCATCGGGCCGTTCTTTTTTAGGAGCTCACGGATTACATCACGGACAACTCCAGTCTTGTAACCCCACTCTTTTAGAGCGTAGATTCCACGTCCAACAAGAACAAAACGGTCATCTTTAATCAATTCATTGTGACAAGTAGCTGTATGACATTTTTTACTAAAAGTATCAGCTATTGATTTTGCTACTTCGCGGAAGTGCATAGGTGAACCATGCTTTCTCATCATTAGGAATGCATAATCTTTGATTCCACGAGTCTTGATGCCTGAAGAATTTGATTTACCCCATTCACCTAGAGGATTCTTGCCTATATGCTTTGAAATGTTTATCCAGCGACGAGCTATCTCTTCATTCTTGTATTGTTCTGAGAGGTCCTTTAGGTTGTCTAGGAATTTTGATACTAGATCACCTTCTGTAACTAAATCTTTATCTGAAAGATTTGAATAGATATCTCGGATAGCCTGGTGAACCTTGTTAGCAACAGCGTCATCTACACTCCAGCGGGCCTTGAAATGATCGTCTTCTTTGTGCTTTGTAAAAGCATCTCCTAGCGTAAGGTAAAGGTGTATGTGGTTTTGAGTCAATTTATCTTTTGATACATGACCCAGTAATTCATCTTCAGACACTATAGCACCCAGCGCATGAACCAAAACTTTCAGCTCATCAAAGACAGCATTTTCATTTTTGAAAGCATCACCTTTTCGGATCATAGAAAGAGCAGAATTTTCAATCTGTCTTACTCGCTCACGAGTGATACCGTATTTCTTGCCGATTGCTTCTAGTGTCTTTCTTTCTGCTTCATCAGTAAGACCAAAACGGTTTACGACTACTTCGTATGCACGATCAGGAAGATTAGAAAGCATACGCTTTGTAACTTGTTTTGGTTTAAATGTAATAGGTTGTGCCATGTTGATTCCTCAGAATCACGTCACGTAATTGTCCTTTAAAGACGGGACGCTATCTAAAAATTAATTTTAATTTATTTATAAATTTATAGTATCATCATTAGTAAACAAAGTCAAATATTTGTCAAAAGCCTTGTATTATAAGTCTTTTATTTCTTTGTAGCTGCTGTTTTAGCTCTCATTCTGTCTTGTTCTGTCAAAAACTTCTTGCGCAAACGAACATTTTTAGGTGTAATTTCAAGGTATTCATCGTCTGACATAGTCTCCAAACCTCTCTCGATAGATAGCTTAAATGGTGGTTTTACATTCACTGCTTCGTCAGTACCAGATGCACGCATGTTTGAAAGCTGTTTACCCTTTGTAGGATTGACTGCCATCTCATCACCCTTTGTGACGTTACCGACAACCATACCTTCATACACTTCATCTCCGTGCTCAACATATAGTATTCCTCGTTCCTGTAGAGTCCATAGTGAGAATGCTACTACTTTACCTGCTACCATAGATGTCATTGATCCTACGTCACGCTTCTTTATCTCGCCTGCGTATTCCTTGAATCCGATAAATCGTGATGCGAGGATTCCCTCACCTTTTGTGTCGACAACGAACTGTCCACGGTAACCGAGAATTCCACGAGTAGGTATTTCTAACAATATACGAGTTATACCTTCTTTTTCATGCATATGAGTAATCAGACCACGACGAGCTGTAAGCTTTTCGATAACTGATCCAGAGAATTCATTACGCACATCGATAGTCACCTCTTCATAAGGTTCTACTTTCATACCATTCTCTTCTTTGATGATTACGTGTGGCTGTGAGACCTGTAGTTCAAATCCTTCACGGCGCATATTTTCTAGGAGCACAGCGATGTGTAACTCTCCGCGTCCGTACACAGTAAATCCTTCACGATCTAGCTCTGCTGATCGCTCCCAGTCTACTTTTAGACCGACGTTTATTTCCAATTCTTTTTCAAGGCGTTCGCGAATTTGACGACTTGTCACAAATTTACCTTCTTTACCTGCAAATGGTGAATCGTTCACGAGGAAGTTCAGAGAGATTGTAGGTTCATCGATCTGGATAGATGGTAGGGCTTCTGTACCTGGCTCGAAAGTAATAGTCTCACCGATGAATACATCAGGGATACCAGCGATAATAGCGATGTCTCCAGTTGAGAATTCTGCAGCTTCTTTTCGAACGATTCCTTCAAATGTGAACATTTTTGTTATTCTTGTTGTTCGAACATGTCCATCTTCTTTTTTTACATAGATATTTGATCCAGTTTTAATAGAACCAGAGTATGCACGTACGATAGCTAGACGTCCTAGGAAGTTATCATAGCCAAGATTAAATACCTGAGCCTGAAAAGGTAGTTCAGCGTTCTTTGAAGCTTCTGGTACAGTCTCTAATATCAAATCCAATAGTGGAGTAAGATCCTTTGAATCATCTGTCAGATTTTTCTTGGCTATTCCTTGGCGACCGATAGCGTATATAGTATGGAAATCAATTTGTTCTTCATTTGCACCCAATTCTAGGAAAAGCTCTAGTACTTCTTCATGCACACGATCTGGATTGGCTGCTGGTTTGTCGATCTTGTTGATCACTACGATAGGCTTTAACCCTAGCTCTAGAGACTTTTTCAACACGAAACGAGTCTGTGGCATAGGACCCTCTTGGGCATCAACTAGAAGGAGAACAGAGTCGATAGCACGAAGAACACGCTCAACTTCAGATCCGAAGTCCGCGTGGCCTGGTGTGTCCACGATGTTTATCTTTGTACCCTTGTAGTTTACAGAGGTATTTTTAGAGTAGATAGTGATTCCACGTTCTTGCTCGAGAGCATTTGAGTCCATAGAAGTACCCTCGTTATTCATACCGCATTGCTTCATCAGCTCGTCAGTAAGGGTTGTTTTTCCATGGTCCACATGGGCTATAATCGCTATATTTCTGATCTCCATATATTGTTTCGTACTATTTAAGTAATTAATTAAAAATAAAATCGCCTCATGGCGAACTAATACATGTACTATATCATAAATTTTTAATTTTGGCAAAATATTGGATATAAGGCAAAAGAAAAAACGCAGAGCTCGGAGTACGAGGTGCGTTTAGACGATTAGAAGGAACAATTATTTCTTTTTGAACTTATCAATATGCTCAACAAGCGCCTTTTCTCTACCAGATAGATACATTGTTCTATTATTTGCAACAACGATCTTTTTATTCAACACCATCTTTTCTTCGGCAAACTGCAGAAGCTCAGAATCTAGCATCAACATTAAATAAGTAGTTTCAGCTTCTAATACTTTGAAATCCATAGAAGATGAGTCCAGAGTAGACAATACAGAGATAAGAATCCCTATTGAATCTCGCCTTAGATTGTAATCCCGTAGTCTTAGATTTTGAGATTGAGACTCTGACTCTAAAAGATTTATTGTCTTTTCGTGTTCTTTTATAGAAACCCTGATTTTCTCTAAAGCTTCAACGGAATCTTTAACAGAATAATCAACTGAGATACTTTGCTTGCTTTTTGTATTTTGAGCAGACAAACCTAATGATGAAAATAATAATACCGCTAACACTCCCGATAGCAGTACGCCTGTTTTTTTGAATTTATTCATTTATTTTTTTTGGAATTTTAAACACAAGATAACATAAAAATTATTTATGACAAAGAAAAAAGGCGTGCAGCTCGTAATTAAACGAGGCACGCCTTTTGAATTATTAAAATTCTTTTTTATTTAGAAAAAACAGAAGGCCAGAATTCTCTTACCCGAGAACGCATCCCGGTAACTTTTTTGATTAATGATTTCTTGTATTTCTTCATGTAACTTTTCACACCATCATCGCTGGTAGCTAAAATTTCAAGAGCCAATATTCCAGCATTCCCCGCTCCATTAATTGCAACGGTGGCAACAGGTACGCCTTCAGGCATTTGTACAGTAGAAGAAAGAGAGTCACCTTGAAGCTGATTGCTAGGTGATTGAATTGGTACACCGATAACGGGAATAATCGTATTAGCTTTGGCCATACCAGCTAAATGTGAAGCTCCACCAGCACCAGCTATAATTACCTTAAATTCATTCTTTTCAGCATATTTTGTATAAGGTTTCAGGTCGAGCGGTGTTCTATGCGCAGAAACAATGTCAACTTTAAATGGTATCCCTGCTTCAAGTAGAATCATTGCGGCTTTTTCCATAATAGGTAAGTCACTCTCACTTCCCATAATGATACCGATTTCAACCTCTCTGGTAGTAGCATAGTAATCAGCAAGAGATCTATAAATTTGCCTAGCAACGGATTCCTTATCCATGGCATTATTATCAAATAAATCATTGCCTGTGTACTCTCTGTAGAGCAATAGATATCTGTCTTCTACTGACTGGATAAAGGCGCCATCAAATTCTGGCATAATTTGATCTTCTTCACCCTGATAACCCAATGAAATAAGATGTTGCCTTACAAATTCTTTTGATAATTGTTTCTGATCTTCCCTGGCGGCGAATCTTGCCTCATACCCTTCTTTGTAAAAATACCGACTGGAATCTGGTGTGTGGATCTCATCAATTAACTTTAAATGACCCTTTGGATTCTTGCCGAATTCATACTTGGTATCTACAAGAATCAAACCTTGTTTGTCAGCCAATTCCTCACCTCTAATGAATAATTTTCTTGATTTTTCTTTTAGATAAATGTATTCCTCTTCTTTCATCAGTTTTTGCTCAAGGATTTCAGCAAGAGAAATTGGTAAATCGTGAGTTCCATCAGGAGATTTTGTCGTTGGAGTGAACATTAATTCAGGCAATTTTTCCTGGTACCTAATTCCTTTAGATAATTCGTACCCCCAAGGATCTTTTTGACCTTTTGAATAGATATCTCTGTGGTATGAACCTTCCATGTAACGCCTCCAAACAAACTCAACTTTGAACGGCTCGCATTTTTCCATTACAGCAATTCGTGAATTAAAATAAAGCAAAGAATTGGGAATAATATCCTTTGTTTGCTCCATATTTAAACACGCAATTTGATTTAAAATTGTACCCTTGTTTTTTACATCAAAGGGTAAATTTTTATCAAAAGCAGAAATTCTGTCGCTAACGACAAACACCAAGATATTTTCAAGATCATAAATATCTCGTACTTTACCCATAACAACTGGTCCTATCTGACCCGGCAGACGGAACAACTTCCCTAAAAAGGGAACTCTTTCTTTTTTATTCATATTTTTTTTGAAATGTTTTTCTAAATACTACTATATAAGCGATATATGTCAAACAAAATAAAAATCCGCACAGGTCGTACCTGTGCGGATTTTTCTTATATTATTTTATCAACTTTACTATATCGTGATATGTGATGATTACCATCAGTAGCATCAGGAGTCCGAAACCGATAGTATTTGTCCAATTGGCTATATTTGGACTGATCTTGCTACCTTTTATCTTTTCAATCAATAGAAATATTAGTCTACCGCCATCGAGCGCTGGGAATGGTATCAAGTTTATCACTGCCAAGTTTATAGAGATGAGTGCTGTGAATGATAGTAGGTATATAAATCCGAATTTTGCAGCATCACCCACTACACCGACGATACCCACTGGACCAGTCAGAGTAGACATATCAGCTTGACCTAGAACAGCATCATGTATGAGAGTAAAGAATCCAACAGCTGTAGCTACAAAAAGGTCAGCCGATAGTTTTAGTCCTTCCCATATAGCAGGGAGTGGTGCGAGCTTTAACATGCCGATCATATCCATAGATATACCGACAGTAGGAGCTCCTCCTTCTTTTTTAATACTAGGTGTCAAAGAAGTATTCAGTACATCCGGTCCACGCTTGTATGTGATATCTATAGATTCAGAACCGTGCTTTTTTATAAAATAAGATACGCTATCAGTAGAAGGTGTATCGGTCACGTCTGTTTTTGTCTTCATAGATACTAGGACATCCCCAGCTCGTAATCCAGAAATTTCTGCAGGAGATCCAGGCAATACAGAAGTGATAGTGATAGCTTGATTTGTCAGAGTTTGACCATGAGATAGTGATGCCACAGAAGTAGGCATACCACTCATAAAACCAATAGATATGAGTAACCAAGCAACTAAGAAATTCATGACTACACCTGCAGAAAGAACTGCGGCTTGGATATATCTTGGTTTATTTACAAAGCTACGATCGCGGTCGGGACCATTCATTGAATCCTCATCTGGATTTTCTCCAAAAATCTTTACATAGCCACCGAGTGGCAAGGCATTGAGACTATAAGTAGTCTCCCCTATTTTTTTACCAAAAATTCTAGGTGGAAAACCAAAAGCGAATTCATCTACTCGGATACCACTCTTTTTTGCAACAATAAAATGCCCAAATTCATGAGAAACAACTAAAACTAAAAGTATTACTATAAAAATCAAAATATTCATGTAGAGATTATAGCACAATTGGGTATAAAAAAATCCGCAATAAATATCGCGGATGTTTTTCAGGTTTTTAACCTGTTTAATTTTACTCATGCTTACTGAGGAACTCATCCCCTGGCATTGATTTCTTTTCTACAAATGGTTTTTCAACCTTTGCATCCTTGGATCCATTTACATTTTGTGTTCCTGCGCCTTGTTTGTCTTGTGGCAATGAATTTTCTTCTTGATCTTTTTTTGAGTTTGGCTCTGTGCTTTCTGTGTTCATAACTGTCTGTAATTAAGGGTTTTATGGAATTATTTTTACATACAATAACATAAAACACCTATTTAGACAATAGGTGTTTTATGTTACTAACTCATTACTTCTACTTCTTTTTTGTCGAAAATTGCTTCGAGATTTTTATTCGATTCGTCTACTGCCTTTTGAATATCTTCTTTACCTCTCTTTTGTTCATCTTCAGTTAGGTCATCTAGTAGTGATATCTCATCTCCGCGGGCCTTGCGTACAGAGATACGAGCGTCTTCTAGTTTTTCTTTGAGAACTTTTACCAATTTTGTACGAGTCTCGGTAGTGAGCATCGGAAATATCGCACGCACTCCATCACTATCCGAAAGAACTGAGAGTCCTATATCTGCAGTCTGAATAGCTTTCTCGATTTCTTTTATCATGACTTTATCCCATGGGGCGATGCGTAGCGTCTTTGGATCCTCTACAGACACAGATGCGATATTCTTTATCGGCATATACTGCCCATAACTCTCCACCATAATATTATCGAGGACCATAGGAGTAGCACGGCCTGTGTGTACAGATCCGTATTCTCCTGATAGCCATGTTTCTATCTTTTTTAATTCTGTCTTGAATTGTGTTGTATTGTAACTCATATTTATTAATTATATCACAAGCGCTATATGCTCCAAGAGCATCTTGACCGAGGAACCCGGATTGCGCAAATATTTTTTTGACTTGATAATTTCGCCCACGACCCATTCTAAACTTTTATTTTTAACAGTATCTTGTTTGTATTTTTTAAATATCTTTCCTTCTAATGAATTGAGGATATTTAATGCTTCATGTCTTAGTGTAGCGCTAGTATCGGCATCTTCTGCGGATTTTACTACTAGAGCTACCATGTCCAATCGGTCTTTTATACTAGCAGAGATAAATTTATCAACCCATGGCCCGTATTTATCTTTTTTCTCAGCCTGAACCACATGACATCGGGATAGAATAGTCGGCAACACATTTGACTTATCTGGGATCACGAGGAAAAAATGAGTATTCTCACCCGGCTCCTCGAGCATTTTCAATAGTGACTGCTCTGCTTCACGATTAATATTTTTTGCACCGATGATACACATACGAGAGCCACCAGAAGATGATGCTAGTGTATGCCACTCTCTGATACCATGACTCTGTTCCATATCTAGAGCTTCATATAATTCAAAGAATACATCCGGACTATCTGAAGTAATGCGACCAGAAGAGATTAAATAATCTCTCAGTTCGATAGGTGTAGTAGTAGGATCTCCCTCTACGATATAGCTATGATAAAGTTTTGTAGGAAATAAATCTTCAAACATATCTCTATTGTACATCACGTGGATATATATCCAATAGCTCATCTGAATTATAAAATTCATGAGCAATATCACCAAAAGTATAATCTACGCCTTCTATATTTATCAGTGATCCACCAATGGCAGGATTTGCATTTGGTTTTGAATAATAAAAGCCGAGGTTGTATAGAGTAGCCATTATTCCAGCTTGATTGTGTATGTCATAGCCAGCTTTTGACCATTGAGCTTCAATCTGCCTCATATATAGTCCCACATATAGATATGAGTAGTAGGGATCCTTTGTATTTGTGATGCGGTCCATGCGCACAGATTCTATGTCAGTCATAGATGGATCATAGGTTATAATATTTTCCATTTCAGGGCCCAGATAAAAAGGAGATGATGGATTTTTTAGGCCATCTTCGATCTGCCCTACTGTTTTTGGTTTTATACCTGCGATACCAAAAGAAGTATTCGACAGTGATGCCAGTATCTTCATCGGTTCAAAATAATTCTTGAATGACTCTCTTCTATTATTGAAAAAGCGGAATTGCTCACCCATCACGCCACCTAGTAGTAAGCGCGGAGATACACCCGCATCATTTGCAGCCCTCTTTATAATTTCCTGATCACGAGTGAAAACATATTTCATTAGATTCCACTGATCGGTACTCATCCACTCTGATTTTACAGAATCACTATTAGTAACAGATAGGATAGCACTAGCCGGCATTTGGAAATATTTGTTGCGAGATGAAGATGCACCTTTAACATTGAGCCATCCAAATTGCATTGCGATCAATACGCACACAAAAATGAAGCCTATAAAGGCAAATATATACAAAAAAACAGTATAAATAATGTTTAGTACTTTCTTACTTTTATCCATATTATTTTTTGCTAATTATAGTTTTTTTGTAAGTCTCGAGATGGTTCAGTGCTTCTCCTGTACCATTGGCAACACAAAATAGTGGCTCATCTGCAAGACGAGCTTTTACTCCAGTTTTTCTATATACCAATTCACCTAGATTGCGTAATGAAGAAGTACCTCCAGTCATGATGATACCCTCGTCTATGATATCTGCTGCGAGCTCCGGTGGAGTCTCGGATAATACGCTCTTGATAGCTCCGATCATAGTCTTGAGCTCTTTGTCTATGGCATGCACTATCTCATTTGTAGAAATCTGTGCAGTACGAGGCAACCCTTGGATAAAGTCGCGCCCTTTGATAGTGATAGTGAGTTCTTCTTCCAGTGGTACAGCTGCACCAATCTTTATCTTGATCTGCTCGGCAGTTCTGTCTCCTATCGCTAGGTTAAAAGTTTTTTTGATGTAATCAGCTATCGCTAGGTCGATCTTGTCCCCTGCACATTTTACAGAAGTAGAAGCCACGATTCCTCCGAGTGCAATCACAGCCACATCGGTAGTACCACCACCGATATCCATGATCATATGCCCTTTTGATTCATGTATAGGTACACCAGCACCGATAGCAGCGAGAATAGGCTCCTTTACTACATACGCATTGCGAGCTCCTGCACGGACTGCTGCCTCTACTACGGCACGGCGCTCTGTAGATGTGATACCTGCAGGTACAGATACCATCACATCGGGCTTTATTAGGTTGTATTTACCGAGAGCTTTTGTGATGAAGTATCGTAGCATTGCCTCGGTCACACGATAGTCAGCGATGACACCGTCCTTCATAGGGCGATATACGATAATATTTTCAGGAGTTTTACCGATCATCTCCTTTGCTTCAAGGCCGATAGCCAGAATAGTGTTGTCCTGTTCAGATACAGCGACGACGGATGGCTCATTTAGGACGATACCTTTACCAGGCAAATACACGAGAGTATTCGCTGTGCCGAGATCTATTCCTAATTTCTTGTTGAATATTGCCATTTGTGTGCCGATTATAGCATAAAAATAGATAAATAAAACCTGTATGTTAAAATATAAATATGGATAAAATAAACATCTATATTGATGGAAATAATTTATACAGATCAGCTAAAGAACTTAATTTTGAAATAGATTACAAGAAATTTAGAGGATGGCTGAATCAAAAATATAAATCTAAAAACATATACTTGTTTATTGGACTCGTCCCTAGTCGTGTAAAATTCTACGAACACCTGCAAGAATGTGGATTCATTCTAATTTTCAAACAAACAGTATCTGTAGGCGGAGTTGTTAAAGGAAATTGTGATGCAGAATTAGTACTTAAAGCTGTTTCTGATTTTTATACAAATGCAACAAATTCTTTTATTTTAATAACTGGTGATGGAGACTTTGGGTGTCTAGTTGAATTCTTGCAAAAGAATAATGTTATTAATTGCATTATTGCTCCCGATGAGAAAAAATGCTCAATATTATTGAAAAATAAAAATACTGAAGTAACATTTTTAAATCAACATTATCATAAGTTTTCTAGCTTAAAATAAAAAAGCCCCCGATGCAGACGGATCTGCATAAGGGTCTCTTTCGTAGTGATAAGTGTATTATAACAAACTAACCTAAAGTATGCAATAGCATACAGAACAAAAACCAGCTAGGCAGAATATATCTGACTAACTGGTAATATTTTAGCAATCAATCAACCTTACTGAAGAGACCCTCGACAGTATTTAAAACACAACCTACAGTATTTCCGTAAGATTTAATGTCGTTCTTTGTCATAATAACAAAAAATGGCCTTTCACCCCTTTTAATTTTATTAGCCCCATCAACAGGAATAATAGTTACATACTCGCTGCTCGCATTCTTTGGAACGGAAGCCAAAATTTTATATCTACCTTTTGGCAAATAATCAAATTCCTGATAGGCGGATTTTCTAAAAGAAAAATACAAGATAGCAAAAGATGCTGCACCAGCAGCTACACAGATTAAGCAATAAATAATTTCCATAATCATTAAAATTAAAAGTTAGACATTTTTACCCAGAATATAACTAAAATATAACTGTGTCAATATTCCCAAGGAGTCTCCTTGGGGAAATTACAAGACTCTAAAATATGCTAGGATGTAGGTATGTATCACGTACGAAATGTGCTGTTTAATTTTAAACGATAAATTGATTATGCAAATACTGAGTCGAAGCTATTACAAGGTTATTAAAATACGGAAATCTAAAGATTTCCTATTTCGTACGTGATGTACATACTGACAGTTATTCCGATCGACAAAGGTATCAAAAAAGAATACCTTACTTATTTTTCCGCCCAAGAAATCAAGCTGGGTACTCTTGTCGTCGTCCCTGTACGATCTCGCGAGATCGATGCATTAGTCATCGGTATTGAGCCCGCAGAAAATCTAAAACAAGAACTCAAAGACGCAAAATTCCAATTAAAGAAAATAATAAAAGTTCGTGGGGCTGCACCATTTGGCGATGCTTTTTTTGAAAGTTGCCTACGGTTGCGAGAATACACACTAGGTAGTACGGGCGCGATCATAGATACGATGCTCCCTAGTGCATTCCTAGATAAAAATATTATTTTAGAAAAAAATAAAGAAGAGATTGAAGATGCAGAGAGCGCAAAATCAGCATCAACAGAAAACACAGCAGACATAAAACAGGAAAAACTTATATTCCAGGCTACTTGGGTGGATCGTATCGGATGGTACAGGACACTGATACGTGAATCTTTTTCTAAAAAGGAATCAGTATTTATATGTGTACCGACCAGATATGACACAGAGAAATTCAAAAACATGTTATCCAAGGGCATCGAACACTATGTATATACCTTCTCCCATGACATGAACAAGAAGACAATGGTGACAAATTACAATAAGTGCAAAGAGGAAAAGCATCCTATTCTTATAATAGGTACAGGGATGTTCCTCTCTATTCCACGAACAGATATCAAGACTATCATCCTCGAACACGAGAGTTCCGACTCATACAAACAATTCGTCAGACCATTTATCGACACTCGTACATTTGTAGAGATATATGCCTCGATAAACAAATCAAAATTAATCCTGGGTGATACGATACTTCGCCCCGAGACACTATACAGACATCAACAAGCAGAATTCGCAGAGGTGGCTCCCCCACTATTCAGATTTACCAATGCAGAAAAACAAGTAATCATCGATATGAAAAATGAGACGGACGAGCTCGGCAAAAAGAGTTTTTCTGTATTGTCTAGCGATGTAAAAAAGATGATCGAGTACTGTCACGAGTACGGTGAATCTGTATTTCTTTTTTCTGTGCGCAAGGGTCTTGCCGGAGTCACAGTGTGTAATGATTGCGGACACACACTACTCTGCCCAAATTGTACTTCACCTGTAGTCCTATATGGGAACAAGCAGAGATCAGCCACCAAAGACGAGGGTGGTCGTGTATTCATGTGCAATAAATGCGGTTATAAAGAAAAGACCGAGACTAGATGCCCAATATGTACTAGCTGGAATCTAAATCCACTAGGAATAGGTACGGACCGGGTCTATGCAGAAGTAAAAAAATATTTCCCAGACATAAATGTAGTACAGATAGACAAGGAGACTACTAGCACCGACACCGAAGCTCGCGCAGCTATCGCATCTTTCTATAAAGAAAAAGGAAGTATCCTAATCGGCACAGAGATGGCATTTTCATATCTCAAAGACGACGTATATGCGAGTGCTATCATATCCGTGGACGGACTATTCTCCATACCGAGTTTCAACATGAATCAAAAGATACTGCATATCATCGAAAAACTCCAGGCCATCACAATCAACGGCATCCTAATCCAAACTAGAATGGCGGAAAATAAAGTATTACGAAATATATTGTCTGGGAATGTACTCCCTCTGTATAGAGAAGACCTCGAGGAGAGAAAAATGTTCGGATATCCACCATTTAAAAAACTAATAAAGATAACATTCACAGGGACCGCAGCTCAGGGTGAAAAAGCTCGTGAATATATAAATAAAACCCTCGGAGCCTATGACCCACAGATCTTTTCAGCTTTTGTCGGCAAGGTCCGAGGTGAATACGTGACCAATACTGTGATAAAGATAGACCCAAAGCTTTGGCCAGTACCACTGAACAAAGATACCCAGGCAGATAGTGACCTATACAAGAGACTCCGGGCTGTTTCTAGTACTTTTACCCTCAATATAGAGCCCGAGGACTTGCTGTAAAAGTTAATATGTGATATATTCTCCAAATATGATTACAGTTGTAGAAGTAAAGAAAAATGCAAATGAGAGTAGTACAAACCTCATCCGTCGCTTCACTCGCAAAGTGCAAGAGACTGGAATAATACAAAAGGTTAAAGGCAATCGTTACAACGAGCGCAAAATCTCAAAACTTGCAACAAAAGAAGGAACACTAAAGCGCCTAGCCCGCCGCAAAGAGCATGAAAAGCTCGTAAAGCTCGGCAAGGTAGTAAAGATCGTTCGTGGACGTCGTCGCTAATTATGCAAGACAATAAGTTTGAATTTAAAAACAAAACAAAAGGCAAGCTACCAAGCTTGCCTTTTGTGGCGATGAAGGACCGTATCTGCGGAGAGGATTTTGAACTCTCTGTAGTATGCGTGTCTCCAAGTGAGTCTCGCAAGTTAAATAAAAAGTGGCGAGGCAAAGACTACCCGACAAATATTCTCTCATTCCCTCTGTCTGATACATCTGGAGAGATCGTGCTAGAGCTTGAGAAAATCAAAGAAGATGCCCCTCTTTTTGACATGGATTACCCAAATTTTTTGAAGTTTTTAGTTATCCACGGATTCCTACATTTGAAAGGTTTCGAACATGGTAGTACAATGGAGAGAGAAGAAAAAAAATATCTAAAAATATTTAAATAAATCTTCTTTTTCTAAATGGCAAAAAAAATCTCAGTCGGTATAGATATCGGTACACACACTACTCGTGTCACAGTACTAGAACATGTAAATGGCGAAGAATACCCATCATTTTTGGGTATTGGTTCTTCTTCTACTTCTGGGGTAAAGATGGGTTATATCATAAACATAAAACAAGTATCTGATAGTATTCGCCGTGCAGTTCGAAATGCAGAGAAAAACTGCGGAGATATAAAAATCAAAAAAGCTTATGTATCTATCGGTGGCATCAGCCTACTCTCTGTCGCATCTATCGGTAGTGCCATCATTAGTAAAGCTGATGGAGAGATTACAAATCTAGATGTAACAAAAGCTCTCGCAAATAGTGAAGAAAATCTAGACATCCCAAATCGCAAAATAATACAGAGCTACCCACTAGCGTACAAGCTAGACGGCAAGGAGATACACGGTCACCCCGAAGGTATGCGTGGTATCAAGCTCGAAGTAAAAGCTCTGTATATAACTTGTCTAAAGCAAAATATAGAGGACCTGGTCACAGCTTTTGCTGAATCAAATATTGAAATCATAGATATCATACCATCTCAGATAGCTACCGGTATGGCTACATTGTCCGAGAAGCAAAAGATGGCAGGCAGTGCATTGTTAGACATTGGAGCAGAGACAGTATCTATGGCAGTATTTGAAAATAATATGCCGACATCAATGATCACATTCCCCATCGGAGGAATGGATATAACAAAAGATGTAGCCCTTGGTTTCCGTATAGACTTAGAAGAAGCAGAGAATGTAAAGATCGGTAGTCTACTGGGGAATTTTCCTAAAAAGAAAATAGACGAGATCGTCGAGGCTCGACTCGGAGATATATTTGAGCTCGTAGAGAATCACCTAAGAAGGATAAAGAAGAATGGCCTACTCCCAGCTGGTGTGATAATAGTCGGAGGTGGATCGTACATACAGAGAATCGATGAGATAGCAAAAAGAGACCTAAGATTGCCATCTCGTATAGGACCAACAGATATATCTATCAATTCAAAATACAAAGTAAAAGATGCATCATGGTATACATCTCTAGGGCTAGCACTCTACTCAAAAAACAATAATTTCAACGAAGAATTGAACCCTCTTCAAGGAAATATAAAACAAGTAAAAGGATTTTTTAAATCAATTTTATCTCAACTTTTACCATAAAAAAGCAAACTGTCAAAAGTTTGCTTTTTATGTTATCCCTGATACTATAGTAGGTACTAGTAGTGTCTTCCGGTGTCCAGGAGCACATACAGAAATTCATACATTATAAACATTATTTTATATTTAAATGGCTAAAATAAATCCAGAAGTAGAATCATTTGCTCGTATCAAGGTCATCGGAGTCGGTGGTTCAGGTAAAAATGCACTTAACCACATGATCAACTCAAAAGTTAAAGGTGTTGAATTCATCGTGATGAACACTGATACTCAAGATCTCCATAATTCTCTTGCAGAGAAAAAAGTTCACCTTGGGAAAAACCTTACAAAAGGTCTAGGTGCTGGTATGAATCCAGAAGTGGGTCGTCGTGCAGCAGAAGAAACAAAAGCTGAAATCCAAGATGTAATCAAAGGTGCAGATATGGTATTCATCGCTGGTGGTATGGGTGGAGGTACTGGAACAGGTGCTGCTCCTATAGTAGCCCAAGCTGCAAAAGAGCAAGGGATACTAACTGTAGCCGTAGTCACAAAGCCATTCTCATTCGAAGGAAACCAGAGAATGAAATTAGCAGAGATGGGTCTAGCTGAGCTTGAAAAAGAAGTGGATGCAATTCTAGTGATTCCAAATGACAGACTGCTCGTAATATCAGGCAAGGACGTAGGATTTAGACAAGCCTTTGCAATGTGTGATGAAGTACTAAAACAAGCTGTAGAGGGCATCTCAGAGCTCATTACGACCCCTGGTACTATCAATGTGGACTTTGCTGATATCAAGGCAGTCATGTCAGATGCTGGATCAGCCCTCATGGGTGTAGGTATAGCGGCAGGTGAAGGACGTTCTGAAAAGGCAGCTCTCCAAGCTATCAATTCCCACTACTTGATCTATCTATTTCTGGTGCTCATGGTGTACTATTTGCAATCTCTGGTGGAGACGATCTAACTATCCATGAGATCCAAGAAGCAGCCAAGATCATCACAGAATCTATCGACAAGGACGCAAAAGTTATCTTTGGAACAATCAAGGACGAGAAGCTAAAGAAAGGAGAAATGAAAGTCACAGTTATTGCTACTGGCTTCCCTACTGATATGCCAAAGCGCTCACTATTCTCTTCTTCAAGAGATCACAATACGACTGAGCAACCAGCAATACAGTCAGCACAAAAAGAAGATATATTCTCTATAATTAAGAAGCCAGAACCTGTAATCAAAGAAGCAGCAAAGGAGCCAGAGACTGCATACTTCAAAAAACCAGAACCTGTAAAAATCGAAGATGACGACATGTTTATCGATGACACAGCAAATGATGATTGGAGTACAGTTCCAGCATTTCTACGTAGAAAGAAGTAGAATTAGGTACTAGTTTCTAGTGACTAGATTCTAGTAAAAATCACCCATTATGGGTGATTTTTGTTTTATGTATAAATATATTATAATCTAACTACAAAATGTTAATTTTGTAGTTATTTTTAATTCAACTAGTCGCTAGAACCTAGCTCCTAGAACCTAATCCTATGTACGATTTAATCATTATCGGTGGAGGGCCAGCTGCAGCAGCAGGTGCCGTATACGCCGCAAGAAAACAACTTAAAAGCATACTTATCACACCAGAATTTGGAGGTCAGTCTACAGTATCCGAGACTATCTACAACTGGATAGGCACACCAGAGATAGGTGGAGCTGAACTAGGGGCAAACCTTAAAAAGCATATTATGTATTACAAGGGTCCATTCCTAGATATCGTAGAGGGAGAGAAAGCAGTAGGAATAGTCAAGAATGAAAAAGGTTTTACTATCAAGAGTGACGACGGCAAAGAATACAATGCACTCACAGTACTCATAACTACGGGATCAGGCAGGAGAAAGCTCGAAGCAATGAATGCAGATGTATATGAAAACAAAGGCATCACATATTGCGCATCTTGTGACGGCCCACTATTCTCTGGCATGGATGTAGTAGTGATAGGTGGAGGCAATGCCGGATTCGAGAGTGCGGCTCAGCTACTGGCATACTGCAAGAGTGTCACCCTCATCAATCGTAGTGAGACATTTCGTGCAGACGAGATAACAGTAGAAAAAGTACTAGCAAATCCAAATATGAAGGTTATCAAAAATGCTGTAACTACTAGAGTAGATGGTGAGCAATTCGTATCGACACTGACATACAGAGATACGAGTACAAATGAAGAGCATTCTATCCCCGCTTCTGGAATATTTGTAGAGATAGGCCAGATACCAAACACAGATTTTGTAAAAGGAGTAGTACCGCTAGACGAGATAAACAAGATCATAGTAGATCCTATGACCCAAGCATCCCAAGTCCCGGGAGTATGGGCAGCCGGAGATTGTACAAATGGTAAATACCACCAGAACAATATAGCAACAGGAGATGCAGTCAAAGCCCTAGAAGACATATATATGTGGATTCAGAGAAATAAATAATAAAATAAAAAAACAGCTAGGTCTTGCCTAGCTGGTTTTTTATTTAGAATATTTTCTCTAGTTGTTCTAACTGCTCTTTTGTATTTACACCCAGAGCCTCTTTGGGATCTATCTGTATAGTGGTGATATCTTTATCTAATTCACAAGCCAGAGCGATCAAATCCGTCAGATAGTATTCACCTTGGGCATTGTTATTCTTCAACCCTTGCAGTTTCTCCCACATCCATGGGGCTTTGAATACTAGATAGCATGGATTGATCTCTGTGATTTTCTTTTCTTCTTCTGTAGCATCTTTCATCTCTACAGTACGTAGTAGCTTGCCATCCTCATCGCGTATCACGCGACTAAAATTTGAAAATCCAGCACGCCAATCATCGAAATCATCCACTTTTACTGTAGCCATAGATAGTATAGTATCGTCTTTTATATGCTCATCTGCTAGTTTTTTTATCGTCTCCGCACTCACTAGTGGCTGATCTGCATATAGTATGAGCACATTCTCTGCATCGCCAGAAGCCTCTTTTGCACACATGACAGCATGCCCTGTGCCTAGCTGCTCGGTCTGAACTACATATGCATAACTATCACCCAGAGTATCTCTGACCTGGTCACCCTTCTGTCCTATTACTAGTATTGGTGATGGGCATACACCAGAGGATGCGACAGAATCTAAAACATATTTGATAAATGGCTTACCGTGTAGCGATGTCAGAGCCTTTGGTATATCAGATTGCATTCTCTTACCATGGCCTGCCGCTAAAATAATAACTTGTGTTTTCATAAAATAAATTTAAAAAAATAAATGTGAACAATACAGGAATGTCGATTCTTACAGAATCAGTACACCTTTTCCATTCGTAAACTCATAAGGAAAAGCTTTTCGCCTCCCGTACGCAAGTAAAGTAGTTTACTTGCTATCGCTTACTTTGTGCGCGATACAGGAGTCGAACCTGTGACATCGTCAACGTCAATGACGCGCTCTACCAACTGAGCTAACCGCGCATGTATTTACTTGTTATCTACCAAGACAGCATAACCGCGCATGTATTTACTTGTTATCTACCAAGACAGCTAACCGCGCAAACGACTTTAAACTCTAAACAATATCAAGCAAACGTTAAAAACCTATTTGGGGATTATAGCATATAGACATTATAAATTCTACCTACAAAAAAGCACATGCCGAGTATCTCGTCATGCGCTTTTTCAATTTCTAATCAAGAGAAAATTCCATGCTCTATCCGCTTGGCTTCAATTTCCTTCCTTTTCTTTTCCTGGTCATCATCCTTATGGCTTTTTAAATAAAGAATGGTTACAGTAAAAAATGAAGTAACCCAAATGACTGAGTTAATCAGGATTCCAGGGTGGATATTAAATGAGAGCAACAAGCTTTTAAAGAGCACTCCGAGTGATAAGATAGCCGAAATAAACCAAATAAAGTCAAAAAATTCTGAGAAAGCTTCTTTCTTTTTACTCGGAAGAACAACCTTGCTCATCAAGAAAAATAACAAGGCCGGGAGAAAGATGTAAGCAGAGGCATTCAGGAATTCCATGGTGAATCCACTATTGAATTTAATGTGGAATTTGTAAATCTCGTGGCAGAACAATATCGCAAGCCCTACGAGGATCGAAGTTTTTGAATTTTTCATGGCAAACAGATTTTGTAGATTTTTCTTTAAAATACTATATTTGAGGTATTTAGTCAAAGCATATTACAAAACATCTATATAAATTTGTCTTTTTTTCTAAAAATTGCTATACTCATTCTATGTTTTTTGGCCCTATCGTCTAACGGTTAGGACGCCGGCTTTTCAAGCCGTTAATCCGGGTTCGATTCCCGGTAGGGTCACATTTAGAAAAATGTCTCGCAAAAGAGAGCTTTTTTCTTGTGTAACCCTAAGCATGCGACCTGCGTCACATGCGTCCGGGAAAGGATACTGCAGGTCCTGGTGCATCCAACCTTTTATCAATGCTATAATATACCCATGGAAATATCTTACCCATACCCAGCAAATCATTTTGAAGCAGAAGATTTCGGTTTTATATTAATTGATGACAAAAATAATATAGCATCCATAAAGTACAGAGATGAAATTGGACGTATGTATCCATTGCCAGGTGGTGGTGTAGAAGATGGAGAGGAATGGATAGATGGACTTATCCGTGAAGCAAAGGAAGAAGTAGGATGCAACATCACAGATATCAAGCCCGTAGGCAGCTTTGGCTCATACGACAACCCAACAATGAGATGTTTTAAAAGTATTATTTGTACAGCCAAATTACAAGGTGAACCGGTGGCTCCAGCACCAACAGAGGATTATGAGCAGGGGTCTGAACTAGTTTGGAAAACAGCAGATGAATTGATAAAGAAAATAGAAGATCTTGCAGATCCAGAAGATAGCAATAGAGATGACAGGTCTCGTTTTACTTTGGAAATTCTCAAAAAAACTCTAAATAATTAATACTACAAAGAGATTAAATATTACTTAATTAAACCAAATTAAACGCATTTTAATTAAACAAAAAAACTTACAACTTTGCGCGATAGCGTAAGTTTGTAAGTTTTATAGTTAAATAGCATATGTAAATCTATGGCCCAAAAATTATACAAAAAACTGGAACAACAAATATTATTAATAAGCAAATAAACGTCTATAAAATTAAAAATCCCTTTCGAAAGAAAAGGATTTTTGTTTTCGGCAGGAGGAAGGCGTTAATTTTTGTTTTCTTCTTTACATCTAAGAAGGCGGACCAAAATGTCGTAGTTTTTGAGGAGCAAATCTGTTAGTTCAAGATATTTAGTCTGTAGATTCATGAACCGGTCAAGTAAAATCTCTTTTTCTGATGAGACCTTTTCCATTTGACTTATAATAAGATGTGATCTCTCTTCCGACATCGCCATGTAATTCTCGAATTCCAATTCTTGTTCTTTCGAAACCGAGGCACCCTCATAAATACTCACCGCGGAATCCGGATTCAATTTCCGGAATTCAAGATATAGACTGTCAAACTCATGTTGTTCTAAGCTAATAAATTGCTCCACGATCATTACCATCCCAGAAACCTCTTCTCGAGCAGTAATGGCATCATCAATGATTTTTTGAACGAGAACCAAAGAATCAACACTCCCACCTGCGATACTACTATTTTTACTCATTTTTTGTTGTGCGGTAGAGTTAACCGTTGTCGCTAACATCATGATGATGATTGCAACTACTAAAAGCATTGGCTTTTTCATGTTGTTGTATGTTTTATATTGGTTTGTTTGCCAGAAGTGATAATTATATATCCGCTCTAGTAAACAAACCAAAATCCCTGCCATTTCAAAGAACTAACCTTATTTACATATTATACTCTTTTTCAACTTTTTTGTCAAGCACATCTAGCTCATGTTTTAAGGGTATAATGACCAAACAAAATAAAAACCACCTTTCGGTGGTTTTTAAGTTAGGTTATTTAGGAGAGCTCATAGCTACCCAGTAGTGGTAGGTCTCACCGACTTTCCAATTTTTCTCATACAGGATACCTCCATTATAAACACTGTCCAGATTGGTCACATTTTTTTCTTTGGCAACCATAATACGAGCATTCATGATAGTTTGTTCTTTTGCAGATTGTTCAGAGTTAGATAACCCAGAAGCTACGACCTTGTAATTCTTGCTATCTGTCTTGTAGGCATCTTTCATATCTTGAACAATCTTTGCGACACCTGCATCTAAAGATGGCAGATTACTCTCGTTCTTGATCTCAGGCAGACCACCAGTAGAACCACCTGTTCCGACACCGCTTGAGGTACCTGAAGTAGATTTTGTTGAAACAGAGTTTGGATCTATATATATGGTCTTATTTAGGTCTTTCTTTGTTGTTATGTTTGTATCTACCCAAGAGGTATCTACTGGTTTTTCAAATTTATTATTTACCGGAGTAAATATTGATTTATCTATTATCGAGTCACCAATATTGTTAAAACCAGAGCCGTCCCTCGGTGCGATATTTACTTCTCCTGTGTCTGTAATCTTTATATGATTCTCTCCCAGTGAGTTTAGAATCACACGCATAATACCAAAAACCGACATCATGATAAAAATACCAATAATCCCATAGAGCATATGGGATTTACTGGTAGTCCTCAACTCCTCGTCATCCGGAGAAATGAGATACTGAACTACGCCATACAGAAAGTAAACTATGGCAGCAGAGAACATCAGTATTATAATAGGGTTAATAATAACCCTATTAATGCTCTGCATCAATGTCGCCACACTCGCCTCTGCTACTGGTATAAGTTCAAAAAACATATATTTATTTTATTAGCAAGGATTTCCAGATGTTGGGATACAAGGAAGCTGGTTGTTAGCTGAGAAGCTAGTTGATCCGACTCCAAATGTATTTGTGATGATACCGATGATACCCCAGAAAGCTACGATCACGAATAGACCGATAAGACCTTGGATGATACTTGTACGAGCCTTTTCTTTTGCCTCGTCATTACCTGAGATTGTGTACTGGATAACTCCCCAGATAAAGTAAACTACAGCAAACGCAATAAGAACAGGGATAACCAAATTCAAAAGTCTTCCAATTGTTGCGATTATTGAATAAGCATCAACAGACGCAGCAGAAACAAAAACAGGGAGCAGTGACAAAACCAAACTTGATGAAATAATTTTTTTCATGTTTTATTTTTAAATAATAATTAACGACTAAACCCTAATAATGATACTTATATTATATCACAAAATGATATACAATACGCAAGTTTTTATTTTGTATATACCTGAGGAACGATCAGCTTATTATTGATCCCTAAAGTAGAAGAGAATACCCCTACTAGCCCCCAGATAGATACCATCACGAATAACCCAATCAATCCCCATATCATATAAGATTTACCTGCACTACGCTTCTCTTCATTATCAGGATTTATAAAATACTGGATGATACCCCATATAAAACCAACAGTAGCGATAGAGAATAGTAGAGGAACCACAGACTTTATCAATATACAGCTCCCTAGATTTATAAAATCTGTAATACTTTTAATTGAATTTGAACATTGCATATATTTTTATTTTAATTATGTTGTGCTTTTAATGTCTGATATTGTACCTTGTATAGCCTGCGCTATGACCCATGATCCTAGTAGCAATGCCGCTCCTATGAGTGTGTACATCAGTGTATTCTTGGCCTCGCCTAGCTTTTCACTATTCCCTCTTGCCATTACAAAAAGAAAACCACTGTATATGATAGCCAATGTCACCACCGGCACACCGATCTGCAGTACAATTTTCAAAGCCTCTTCTATGAACTTTGGGAGTGTATTTATACTACTATCCAGAGGGTTCTTTATCCTCACATCCAGATTCACACCAGCAGGATCAACTGCATGAGAGAAAGCAAAAGGCAAAATCATTAAAACAAGGAGATACGCGACAGTCAAAATCTTTTTATTTCGTAACATGAAAAACGTAATTTTATTCATCTTATTATTTTAAAATTAATTATAATTAAACACAACATTAAATCTCTAGGAATATACCAGTAGCATTGAACCCTAACGATACCATTATCGTTTTCACTACTACCCAAGCTAGCAATGCGACTATATAACCGATAACTAGATTCATGAGTATACTTTTTGCCTGACCAGTCTTCTCAGAGCTACCACCAGATGTAAGATACAGGAATCCCGCATAACACACACCGATAGCGACTAGGGGTGTAGCAATGACAAACAAAAGAAAATTAATAATCTTGTTGATTAGAGTCATCAAATCATCAAAACCACAATTATTCTGAAATACCACTTCGGTTATTCTCTGACCATTTTTGCCTGTACTATACTGAACTACAGGTTCTCCTCGGTTACAGTCCACAGCTAGACCACTCGGACCAGGATTATAATTAATCTCACTATTACCAGATGTTGAACCTGAGTATAAAGGAGTACCCTTTATATCCCCTGGAGTATCAGGATTAGGATTTGACCCTGCCACAACACCTGCGATACCACCGAGACCGATAGACCCAGCACCACCCACAGCAGCTCTAGCAGCAGCCAGGCCAACTGTAGATTTTCCTATTATGTCCTTACCCTCAGTAGTCACAGTAGTATTTGGATTTGATGGTGGGACCGCTTTTATACAGTCATCATCTACACCTGGTAGTGGATACACTGCAGCTGCATAGAAGTGATATTCTTTCTTTTCAGAATCATAGAGAGAAGTATTAGATGTTTCAATTATAAAAGGAGCAAATGAAGGTACAGCAGAAATATCCACACCCACTGCAGTCGCATAGGACTCTCGCATCTTAACAGGCATATTTTGACGTAGCAATTGCTCGCTAGGCCCCTTTAGATGCATCACACCTCTCCAGCATTTTGAATCAGGGTTGTATATATCTGCAAAAGGTGGCTCATCAAAACCGCCAGCAAACGACATCGTAGGTGCTAGCGTTGCTACCAATATAAATATTGCAAGTATTTTTTTCATATATTATTTTTTAATTAATAAGTCCAACTGACTCTGAAGTTTATTCACAGCATCGGCAGAACTTAGTTTATTTGATATTAGATTCTGATATAGATCCCTAAATATTGTATCTGTGATCTTTGTATCTGGATCCAACCATGGGTACAGATAGATTGCTGATTTATAGAAAGTATATATATATGGATCTGTCGGATTTTCATTCAATAAATCCTTCTGTGCTGGTGGGATAGACAATGCCGAAGATATCTCCCTTGCAATATCAGGACTAGACATCAGGCCAGCTACACCCAATGAACCAGCCACATTTGTAGAACGACTACTAGTAGCCAATGCGTAGATTGGACCATTTGTCCTCTTTAGATTTGTACTGCGGGTCTGGAGAACATTTGTTACATCAAAACTAAGATTTGGATTTATGGACTCAATCTCAAAAAGTTCACTCGCGCGACCAATATAAAAAGCCAATTTACCGTTTGTAAACATATCTTTTGAATTCGGGAGAGATCTATTCCATGAATAAGCCTGGTTATTCACATTTGAAAATTCATTAAAGAATCCTATGGCTGTCTCTACTGGCGACAATGTGAACGGAGTCTTGTCATTCACTACCACAGACATAGTCCCATCAGAGCGATCGTTTTGGATAATAGAATCGCCACTACCAATCAAGAGTAGAGTCATTATATCTTTTGCATTATTAATATTATCAAAACCACCCAATGCAATCATGGATTGAGATACCACACCGTCATTATTCTTTCTTGTCAGTAACGAATTCATCTCAAATAATTCATCCCAATAAACCGGAGGTTTTGCAATGCCTGCATTTGTAAGCAATTCTTTGTTGTAATAAAGAACCAGAGGATCAGCAACTACAGGAAAGGCCAGCACTCCTTCTTTTGCCAAAAAAACGTTAGAACCTTCAATAAAGGTTGAGTTAAATGACTTTTCTGGATAATTTGAATAAGGCATAGGATAAATAAATTTTTTGTTTTTTATCACCATATCTGGAGTTACAAAAAACAAGTCTGGCCCAGAACTAGAAGCCATAGCTTCTAATATATCCTGTTGGTATGTGCCCTTTGGCTTTTGTGCGTACTTAATAATGAGGTCTTGATTTGAAGAATTTATTTCTTCAATAATCTTTGACATAGACAAAGAAGGAAATGTCCCCCATATCACCACATTACCCACAGGAGAATTTGAATTTGAAGATTTTCCTAGAGGTATTAGCCCAGCAAAAACCAAAACACCAAAAACAAAGAAGGCTAAAAAAATAGCAGTAAAAATTGTTTGAAAATTACTCATCCCGTTAGAAACAGATCGCGATCAAGTCGTGATTCTGATTAATTAGATTGTTAATTTTTATATATTGCATAATTTTTATAATAATATTTTTATTTAAATTGCGATCGCGGTTTCTAACGGGACTCATATATAAATATTATACCATAATGATGACTCCCCGCTCCTATATTTTCGATAACTCTAAAACCTCTATCGATAAATAGATGTTCTGCTTTTATCTTGGGCACTACGTACATAGGTGCTGGACCCATACCACCAAAAGAATCTGACCAATCTATGACCAGTACTCGCCCTTTTGGCTTTAAAACTCTTTTAATCTCATCTATCAGGCCTAATTTATCCTCTATCTGGAATAATACATTGGAAGCTATGATTGCATCCATGGATTTATCTGCGAGTTTTGACCCACCCTTTTTCTCTACATCACCGAGAATACACTCTACATTTTGGAGTGGATATTTTTTTACGTCTTCTGTTAGTTTTAGGAATAGAGAGTTCTGTACATCGATGGCATAGACCTTGCCAGTATGACCGACACGATCAGAGATAGCACGTACATACCCACCACTCCCTGCACCAAAATCAGCGACACGCATACCCTCGCGTAGATTAAATTGAGCTACATTACTTTGTGGATTTGCAAACATGTTTTAATTATATCACATATAAAAAAGTCCGAAAGTAAATTCCGGACTTTTTTATATTTAAATTTTACAAACAAGTAATAGATGCTATTGAATCGCCTGCGCGGAGCTTCATGATTGTCACACCTTGAGTCTGGCGTCCAGATGAAGGGATAGATTTCAAATCTACGCGGATCACTTGGCCTTTTTGTGAGACAGCGATGATTTCATTCTCATCACCTACTATCTTTGCCACAATTAGCTTTCCAGTCTTTGTAGTCACTTTTGCAGTCTTGATACCAGATCCTCCACGCTTTTGGACTTTGTATTCCTTGATACCAGTCTTCTTTCCGAGGCCGTGCTCACTGAGAATCAAAAGAGAGCTCTCTTTATCCCCCTTTGCTACACGGTCCACACCGATGACGCTGTCATTCTTGCCTAGCTTGATACCGCGTACACCTGCTGCTGCACGTCCCATCTCGCGGACATCATCTTCTTCGAATCGGATAGATTGACCTTGGGCTGTCGCGAGCATCACACTATCACCCTTTGTGATTGGTAGTACAGATACGAGCTCGTCACCTTTATCAAGAGTGATAGCGATGAGCCCTGAACGGCGCACATCTTTGAATCCCTCTGCAGACACTTTCTTGGCTACACCTTGGGCTGTTACGAGCATCAGACTCTCTACTGTCTTCTTTGTCTCTTTGTCTATCGGTAAAATTGAAGTCACCTTCTCTCCATCATCGAGTGAGATAAAGTTCATGACAGACTTACCCTTTGTAGCACGCTTGCCCTCTGGTATGTCATACATCTTGATCTGGTATGCCTTTCCACGGTTTGTAAAGAATAGTAGGTCACTGTGTGTATTTGCTGATACGAGCATTGTCACAAAGTCTTCATCCTTTGTCTCGATATCGACTACCCCCACACCTCCACGCTTTTGAGCACGGTATTCACCTGGATCAGTACGCTTTACATATCCACCTTTTGTGAATACTAGTACAGATTCTTTTTCTGGGATAAGATCTTCTTCGTTGATAGCCTTTACTCCACCCTTGATGATACGAGTACGGCGCTCGTCTGCATACTTTTCCTTGATAGCAATCAATTCATCAGCGATTACTTTTAGCATTTTCTTTGGAGATGAGAGCAGTGCCTCGAGCTCTTTGATAAGTGCCTGCTTTTCTGCAAGTTCCAATTCTACATTCTTTCTCTCGAGTCCTGCTAGCTTTTGCAGACGCATCTCAAGAATAGCTGTAGCCTGCAGATCAGAGAATTTGAATTCCTTCATCAAATTTACCTTTGCTGTAGCTGTATCCTTTGAAGCACGGATCACAGAGATTACTTTGTCGATATGGTCGAGAGCTTTTTTCAAGCCGAGCAATATATGCTCGCGTTCTTTTGCCTTACGTAGGTCGTATTCTGTGCGACGCTTTACCACAACCTGCCTGTGAGTTATGAATTCAGAGAGCAGACTCTTGAGTGACAATGTCTGAGGTACACCATCTACTAGGGCCACGATGTTAAAATTGAAAGACTGCTCGAGCTGTGTATGCTTGTAGATATAGTTCAGTACTTTTTGTGGGTGAACACCTGATTTTAGATCAATAGCGATACGGATATCTTTTGCTGATTCATCACGTAGGCCTTTGATACCTTCTAGCTTTTTCTCTTGCACTAGGGCCGCTATAGCCTCAATAAGAGCTGATTTATTCACACGGTACGGGATAGATGTGATGATGATCTGAAATGTGCCACTCTTTTGCTCTACTATCTCTGCCTCGCCACGAGTCACTACTCCACCACGTCCAGTAGAATATGCATGTAGCATATCTGCCTGACCGTATACGATACCACCGATTGGAAAGTCTGGACCCTTGATATGCTTCATCAGATCCTCCGTAGTTGCGTCCTTATTATCAATTAGCTCGATTGTAGCGTCTACTACCTCACCTAGATTGTGTGGTGGGATATTTGTAGCCATACCCACAGCGATACCTAGAGTACCGTTTAGCAATAGTGATGGGACAGCAGTAGGTAGCACGATAGGCTCCTTGCGAGTCTGGTCGTAGTTTGGTCGAAAATCTACTGTTTCTTTTTCTAGATCAAGGAGAAGGACTGATGAGATCTTTGCCATTTTTGCCTCTGTATAACGCATAGCAGCTGCATTGTCCCCGTCGATAGAACCAAAGTTACCCTGCCCGAATATCAGAGGATAACGATAAGAGAAATCCTGAGCCATACCCACCATAGAATCATAAACAGCCACATCTCCGTGTGGGTGGTACTTTCCGAGCACGTCTCCGACTACTGCAGCAGACTTACGAAAACGAGAAGAATGGGTCAATCCCATCTCATTCATAGCGTATAGGATACGACGGTGAACTGGCTTTAATCCATCACGCACATCAGGTAGAGCGCGATCTGTGATCACAGACATGGCATAGTCGATAAATGAGTCTTTCATCTCACGACTAATATTTACAGAGACTACGTTTACATGCTCTTTTACTATTTCATTGTTTTCTTCTTTTTTTGCCATTGTATTATTGGTTATCTATTACTGTAAGTGGTATCATCTTCTGATTCTCAACCGGAATCACGTCTTTTATCTCTTCTTTATCTTTTGTGAATGGGTCAACTGCGCTTGCTTTTACATTTGTATAAGTATCCTTTATTGTATTTGCGAACAGTGCAAATGGCTTAACATCTTCACTTAGACCAACCTCGGGACTCGCAGAAGATTTAAAAAATGTATTGGTCAGACTATAAACCCACACTCCACCTACGACAGTCATAAAGATAGCAATAAAGAAAAACATATACTGTTTCCTTATTTCTTCTGGCTTTGAGCGCAATTTATAGATATAATCTTTCATCCCGTTAGAGATAGGTAATGTTTACATTACCGTATCTTATTAATGTTTAGTAAAAAAATACGACTTAATTTAATATTCATCCCACTTTAAAAATAAAACAAACACATCTCTAACGGGATTCATATCCTTATTGTATATTAATAATCCAGAACGACAATCTCGCCCTCTCGTCCAGCGAGCTCTTTTGCTTTGATGGTTAGCTTTTCTATTGACTTTGTATTTTCCTGACCTCCTTCTTTTAAGAACGCCTTTAGTGATTTTTCGTCATAGCCCATTGGAATTATAATCTTGGACTCCATAGAGAGAGCCATTTTGTATGCCTCGGCTACCTCCAGCGTATCTCCGCCTCCGATTGGAACAAAAAGAATATCAGGAGATTCAAATTCTGCCTTTACTGGAGATGTCATAGCTCCACTAGCCACAGGACCCAGTATTCCAAGAGTTATACCTTCGATAGACATAGAATAGATAGTATTCACATATTTTTTACCACCGATACTAGCCTCGGTACCCACACCCTTTATAAAAATACCCCTTATTTCATAGTCACCAGCACCAGATACAGAAAAAGGAACAGTGTCTCCGTGAGATACAGTGTCAAAGCCATTGTAATCTGGGTGATTTGTAGTAGATAGTGCTATATCTGAACCAAAACGAGATATCTTACCATCCCATTTTGATTCTTTACTAATAGGGTTAAATGCGACGACTAGATCGCCTTGCTGAATTTTAAAAAATTGCTTTCCGAGGTATGTGATAATCATAGGAGTATTATATCAAATATATATAAAAAAAGAAGACCCACCAGATTAAATCTGACAGGTCGAACTTCTTTAGTTTGATTAAACTTTGGCAATAGCCAAACGATTCTGATAACCAGATTCATTGTGAATTCCCAAATGGAACATTGACACTAAATCGATCTCAGGGTTTTTAGGTACAGGTAAGCTAATTAATAATTCTTTTTTCTCTTGTGAATTTGATGAATCTGCAAATGCATATTCATTTTTTAAACAAAAGTTAGAAACCATCAAATGAAGAGATCGCGGAGATCTCATAGGCAATACCAAGATCGCAAAATCAAAATTTTTAGATTTTTCATTTGAATGGAAGATAAATGATTCTAATTTTTTCTTCTGATCAGCCTCATTCAGCTTTAAAAAATGCTGCTTGATGGGTATAACCATTGTAGGTTTTTCATCCACAATACTGAGATACTCCACAGGCAAATCCACAATAAATTTCTCACCATCCACCTGTTTTCCGTTTGACAACGTGCAAATAGAGCTAAGAGGATGATTCATCCTTGATTTAGCTAATAAAATTTTGTTCATTTTTTTCGGGTTTAATTTTCGTATATTATACCACCCATTGCCTACACTAGTCAAGCTTGCAAAAGCCCTTATTTTATGGTATCTTTTACGTATTACTAGCCCAGTATGTGGATATCCCTTGATGGTGCAATTTACTTAACCGCATCAAAAAGACCCATATATTGTGCCGCTGTTCCCTTTTACCATTGGTAAATCACAGGAACGGGCGGTTTTTTAATTTTTAAATTATGAAAAAAGACGAAAAAGAAGTTTTAGACAGTGTTGTAGAACATGCTAAAGCTGAACTCTCAAGTGTCGGCAAGATGCTTGAAAAGACAGAACTTCCACCAGTTGTGGATACTCTAGTCGAGGGTCCAGTGATCATGATCATGAAATCATCTGTATATATCGACCTTGCACCATACGGTACAGGTATCATATATGGACGTGAATTCATCAATGCAAAAGACATCATCAAGAAAGTAAACATTGGTGACGTAGTAAAGGCAAAGGTTGTATCAGCAGGCAATGACGATGGTTACATCGAACTTTCTCTAAAGGAAGCAAAACAAGCTCTAATCTGGAGTGAAGCTGACAAGGCAATCAAGTCAAAGACATTACTTGAAATCACAGTAAAGGAGGCAAACAAGGGTGGACTAATCCTTGAATGGCAGGGTATCGCAGGATTCCTACCAGCATCACAGCTTTCAAGTGAGCACTATCCGAGGGTTGAAGATTCTGACAAGGACAAGATTCTAAAGGAATTGAAGAAGCTCGTAGGCAAGCGCATCAATGTGATCATGATCTCAGCTCTTCCAAAAGAAGGTAAATTAATCTTCTCTGAAAAAGACAACAATCCAGAAGAACGCCAGGCAGTAGTAGGCAAATACACTGTAGGTGATGCTATCGATTGTACAGTAGCTGGTATCGTAGACTTCGGAGTATTCCTAAAGGTAGAAGAGGGTCTAGAAGGTCTAGTACACATCTCTGAGCTTGATTGGGGTCTAGTAGAAGATCCACGTGCCCTATTCAAGATCGGCGACAAGATCAAGGCAAAGATAATCGAAATCAAAGAAGGTAAAATCTCTCTTTCAATCAAAGCTCTAAAAGAAAACCCATGGAAGGAATTCGAGACTACATTGAAGAAGGGTGATATCGTATCTGGAGTAGTAATCAAGTTCAACAAACACGGCGCATTGGTATCTATCAAGCAAGGAGTAGCAGGACTAGTACACAATTCAGGATTTGGATCTGAGGAAAAACTAAAGAAGACACTAGAGATGGGTAAGACATACAATTTCCAAGTGACACTATTTGAACCAAAAGACCAGAGAATGACTCTAGTATTCCTAGACGACAAAAAAGCAACTGCATAATCTATATACATAGACGCATTAAAAAATCCCTCGAACGAAAGTTCTAGGGATTTTTTGATGTTTAGTCAATTATTTTGTTGGTCGATTTTGATCTCTCATCTCTTCGAGTGAATAGAATCCATATGCCCATAAACAATGCTGTACAAAACCGAGCCATCTGTTTATCCTTCCAATCTCAAAATCATTATCATTGATTTGCTTTTCAATTTGATCGAGCATCCAGATACAATGCCTTATATCCTGATCCTTATCGGGCACCGACGTACTATGATATTTTTCTTCAAATTCCAAAGGAAGATAGCCAAATTTTTGAAACTTAGCTCGAGACTTACTGACAACTTCCAATATTTTTTCCTTGGTCATTTCACCTTTTTTTACATAAATATGATCAATAAAATTAAAGATAGACACTAGGAGTAAAGCTGAAAATACAGCAAAAAGTGAAAGGAAAACTGAATCTATCAAATAATCTTTGAATAGAAACAACAACACGAGAATGACCGCAATAATGGTAATTTGTGCGAAGATACTAATTTTTTTAGTTTTCATGAATATAAAATTAAGGGTTTTCTTTTAGACTACAATATATGAAGTTTTTTGTAAATAGCACAAATATACTCAAAAAAACAAAAAACTTACAACTTTGCGCGATAGCGCAAAGTTGTAAGTTTAATATTTTATACTAAATTTTAAATTATTTATTCATAATACTCTTACTTACGAGTATCATACCCCTTTGCTAATCTGAATGTTTTAAAATTATCATTAAGTTTTAAAGATTTTAAATATGCAAGAAATTCATCGGATAATGGAGCTGGACCTACCCAGACACTCCTCTGTATCATCACAAAATGCATAGATACCAACTGCCGACGAAACCAATCTCTCTGCTTCTTATTACCCTCGGGTATGTCATATACAATCAAAAGATCCTTCGGATCTGTACTCGTTTTATTTGTCGAAAATTTTTGAAGGATAGATTTACTTTTTAAAAGAAAATCTCTACCCTTTTTTGTAATAAAGTATGCTCCATTTTTCTCATCTATATACCCCTTTGTTTTGAGACCGGATAATCTTGCAGCCATTGTCTGGTATTTATAATGTTCAAAATCTGGCAAGCCGAACAGGCCAACCCTAAGACCTTTGTATTTTAGTGGCTTTTCTCTTTTTTGATTTGCCAAGTAGGACAATATTTCTGTTTCAATGCTCATAGGTTAATTATTATTAATAATACACCACTGAAACTTACAACTTTGCGCGATAGCGTAAGTTTGTAAGTTTTATTTGCTTAAAATAATTGAAGCTTTTTTGTCTTGTTTGCGGAAGCGGAAGAAATTGATCACAAGTATTGGGATTAGGACTAGGGGGTATAGATTTCGGGCAAACTTGGCTCCACTAGCCTTATCAAAGCACATATAACCAGTACACTCATATGGCAACAAAATAAACACAAAAATAAAAACCAATACAGAAACAAAAATAAAACTTATATACATTTTTCTTTGATAGCGACTTGGCAAAGACGCAACAATTAGTAAGATTGGAATTATATACTCGAAAAGATTTATAAAGGAAAAAGATATCGCAAATCTTAATTTTAAATAACAGTCCCAGTGATCTTCATAACAAAATTTATCTGTATGACTAGCAATGTAATAAAAAAGCAGATAAATAATAACAGATAGAATTAAAGTCCAAATTGTAATTTTTTGCCAATTCATATTTTTATTTTACCTTATACATAAATTTATACAATACAAGAGATATAATAATAGCAATCAGAATTGTATTTAAAATTTTTAACCAAGGGATTTCTATCTCAGACTCCAGGACAGATGCAGACAGATTGGACCCAGAATAGATGTATTCATCAAACACAGACGCAACCTCTTTATTACCTATATCGGAATCTATAATTTCTATTTTAGTATTAGGTATCAAAACTGGATCGCCTTCTATCTGAGTATCTGTCTTATTTAATCTAACTTCAATACCTTCCCTTATCACGACGACACCTCTCTCATCGGGGACAACAGCATTAGATCCATAAGATTTTGAAATCTCTAGATCTGGAATAATCTCGGAGTTCATATTGTCATCATCTTGTACTGGGGACTGTGGATCCTCTGTGGGGATAGATGGCACTATATAGTCCACATTGCCATCACCTTCATTGTCCACCTCCACATCGTCTATAGACCCATCTGGACCTATGTCCGTGGAAATAATAGTATCAGGAGATACAGGGATGCTAGGCACAGTCACGGAGCTCTCTATCGTATCACCAATGACTACATCTTGGCGGATAGTGACACTACCAGAGCTCGTATCCCCACCCGAATTCTCGGCTGGGGTGATATTCACCCTATAACTATCGGATCCTGAATAGCTCAGATATACATAATGATTCCTCCCCATCATAGAATAAAACCCTCCGGGAATCTCTTGGATATACGGTATAAAATCTGTAGTTTCTGGGTCTGACGGTACACCTAGCCTGATACCCATATTGTTGCCATCCTTGTCTGTAATCGATACGTTCTTGTCCATACCTGGTGTTGTATGTATATACATAACTAAATTTTGATTACTTGGAGGTTTTGTCTTAGTCACATAATCTGGTAATACAGAATTATTTCTTAAAATATTTATAATCCATGATCTTGTATAAAGAATGTCAAGTATACGAGCGTGATCAAAAACTTCTTCATTCTCATAACCCATATCTTTATTATATTTATATAAATTTAAATAATAATTATTGCCTGAAATATAATTAGCACTAGGCGTTACTACGGTCTCGTCCCCATCATCAGTAAATACAGGCTCTACGTCTAGATTATTTTCTATCTTGCATTTTTTGCTAAAAATAGAGATAGGTATGCAGTCAGCTCGAGAGAAATATCGCACAGCCTTCAATGTCGGCAAGCCCCAACCTGCGAGCTGGTAGACTTTTGTTTTACTTGGGAAAGTATAATTATCAAGCTGTTCGTGAATATCTACCGAATCATTAAAAATCCCTGGGAATAATATCGCTGGTGTTTCGAGCATGGAGACAGCTGGAGTCGTACGGTCTTTCTTTTTTGCTAATAAGAAATCTACAAAATCTTCATAATTAGATATTTTTTCTCCAAAAATCTTATAAAAATTATTTATCTTATTTAAACTCTGATCAAAGACAACTGGCGAATCCACTACGTTATAAAAATATTTTGAAGTCGGGAGCAATCCATAAGCCCCAGGTAACCTAATCGCAAAATTGCGAGCTACCGATTGCTTCATAATCACACCGGAATACAATTCCTGGTCATAGCCATGCAGGATAGAAGCTACAGCTTTGGGTGTACCGACCTGTGGCGTAGCGACCATGATAACTTTATCTATATAATCCACATAATCATTCAGACCATCAGCTTTCATTTGCTCCAGCTTTACCATTAGAGCTTTTAAAACCAGGCCTCCATTTGAATGAGCTACTAGTGTGATCCTCCCACTTTTTGATGTACCAATCAGGCTCTCTACCTGTTTTACTATATATGAATCTTCGGATCCAAATAATTCATTTTCATAAAAAATATTTCCATTTATATCCACGCTACCATGTTCTACTACATACATAGGGTCATACCTCCAGTCATAAGGAGTCGCCGCCCAATCCGCCATAGTATTTGAACTAACTAGAGCTTCCATATCATTCATAAAAGATTCATAGATGATATCGCTAGTAAAAAATAGAGCACTCTTTTTATCTACAATATCTCTAGTATAGATATTTTCATCTAGGCTAATGCCAAAATTATCCATCATCATATCTGTGATATCACTATTGGTATTCGGCTCCCAGAGTTTATCTTCCACATTACCAATGATTGGCAATGTTTTTTGTTTATACAATCTGCTACCTTGAAAACCAGGAATAAATAGCACGTTGGACATCTCGCTACTGAGTGGGTCATAAGGTAGCCAAGGATAGTAGGATACTCCGTCAGTGGCACTATCACCCAATCCGTAGATATTCAGAGTGTCATGATATGGGCCCGTTTTGCTCCCCCACCAATTTGAGTCCATAATTAGGTCCCCCATATAAATAGCTTCATTGGATACACCAACAATATTCCCATGGATACTATTTTCATGAACTGAAAACGCTTCTCCATATGAAGCTATCCCTATGCCATTATTTTTTATCTCATTATTTGTAATCTCTATATTTTGTAAAGAAAAATTATATACACCGATACCAAAATTTTGAGAATTCTTGATAGTAGAATCTGATATAGACAAAGATGAATCATATATAGATATCCCATTATTCCTATTATCAATAACTGAATCTGTGACATTTAAAGTAGAATCAAAAACATAAACACCACCGGAATCGCTAGATATACCAGATGATTCTATATTCAAAACTGATGAATTATAAACACTAACTACATTCCCGCAAAAAGAAATACAAGATATCGTAGTATTTAATATATTTACAGTATTCCCCTCATAAAGGACCAAGATAGGTGTATTGTCTGGACCAGAGATGGTACTGTCGGAGATGGAGGCGCTACTATGATCAAAAAATGACATACTGGGTATATTTATCCTGGATAAATGACTTCCGTTGGAATTTAAAAAATATATATCCTGATCTGACGTAAAACCATCTACACTCAGATAAGCATCAAAAACAACGAGGCCCTGCTCTGAGTACCGTGAAATTACATTATTTAAAATGCCAGAAACGGACCCAGAATCAAATAATATAAACCTCCAATCACCAAGACTAGGAGAGGTGGCGTCCTCATCAAAATTTGTATCTCCACCGATACTATCATCTAAAATAGAAGTAAAATAAATCTCATCACCCTCAGACCCACGCATATCTACATTGCCTTGGATAATGAGGCTAGATCCTAACTCAAATTTTACAATCGTACCGCTCTCGATAATTAAATTTACTCCACTATCCACATACACATTACCTTGCAGGATATAAGGTCCGTCTCCGTAACTCCACACAGTATCTTCATTTATATCTCCTACTACGACAGTATCTGCAAAAGCAAAACTAGGAAATATTCCTATATTAAAAATAGTTATGAATACAAACACTATTGCGAAATGCAATATGTTTTTCATTATGAATAAATTATAAAATAAAAAATTAATGAGTGCAAACAAAAAAACTTACAACTTTGCGCGATAGCGTAAGCTTGTAAGTTTTTTTGTTTTTAAGCAAGAACGGGTCTTGCTAGGGTTATTTAATTTTAACCTGCTACGAATGTCAGAGCTGTACCCTTTGCACTGGCACGGCCTGTACGGCCGATACGGTGAACATAGGTATCATAAGTCTGAGGTACTTCATAGTTGATCACGTGAGATACATTTGGGATATCTAGTCCTCGAGCTGCGACGTCTGTCGCTACGAGAATACTAAGAGTTCCATCTTTAAATTGTGTCAGTGTTCTCTGTCTCTCGTTGTGACGTTTGTCGCCGTGGATTGATCCTGCACGGAAACCGCGCTTTATCAACTCCACTGAAATCTTTTCTACTGTGTGCTTCATCTCTGCAAAGATTATAACTTTGTCGAATTCTGCTGTAGAAAGGAGATCTTCTAGGACATCCATCTTTTCTGTACCACGTGATATGCGGACGATATCTTGCTCTACGTTCTTTGATGTATCGCGAGTCTTTACCATCACACGCACTGGATCCTTTGTGAATCTCTCTACTAGCTTTTCTACTTCTTTTGGAAGAGTCGCTGAGAAGAGGAAGGCTTGCTTCTGCTCGGGCATAGCACGCAATATCTTTGTCATATCATCTACGAATCCCATGTCTAGCATACGATCAGCCTCATCGAGAACTATATTGTTCACAGTCGAGAGGTTTATTTCTTTTCGATCTACTAGGTCCATGATACGTCCGGGTGTACCGATGATAAAGTCGCAACGTCTTCGTAATGTCTTGATTTGCGGATATATCGGTGCGCCTCCTACGCATACTACAGAGAAGATACTCATACCCTTTACGAATTCAAACAATTCTTTTTCAATCTGAATTGCGAGCTCTCGTGTAGGAGCAAGGATTATCACCTTTTCATTTTTGTTATTCAATATCTTGTTGATAAGTGGGATTAGGAATGCTGCAGTTTTACCTGTACCAGTATTCGCAATACCTACGATATCGCGACCCTCTAGAGCATGAGGAATAGCCTTGTCCTGAATAGGACTCGGATATATGTAATTTTTATTTGCGATAGCTCTCTTTAAAGATTCATCTACTTTAAAATCAGAGAATGTATGAGTCGGTAAGTAAATCTCCTCTTTTTCTGTGATTGTAGCTTTGTTGATAAATCGTGAGAAATCTATCCTCTCGAAATTACCCTTGCCACGGCCACCGGCACGAGATGAACCACCACGTGATCCGCCTCCACCACCTGAGCCACCACGGCCCTTTCTGTTTCCAGAAAAATTGCCACGGCCACCACGGGATCCACCACCACCTGAATAAGGTGCTGATGAGCGAGCTGGACCTCCATGTGAAGGACGGGCTGCACGTGCAGGACTACTACTATTACTATGTGATGATCGAGACGGGCCTCCATGAGAAGATCCACCACGACTACCACTTGATCGGAGCGATGGGCGACTATCGCCACCTACGCTATCAGAGGAAGAACTCCGAGTTCTTCCAGAATTTGGTTTATAAGCCATATATATAATTTTCAGTGCTTCAATACTAATGTTTGCAAAACTATGTTGCAAATTGGGATTGAAACACTAACGCACAAAGGAGTATTTCAACTTCTATAGAATAGCATTTTTTAATAAAAATGTCAAATGTAAAACAAAAAACTCACAGAATGAGCTTTTTGTCATTTCTGTGAGTTGTCTTTTTTTTAAAATGTGATTACATCGTGGTGGTCGTGCCAGGTGACACTAGGATCAATTGTAGCAATAACCATACTCACGATTTTATTAGGGTCAATAATCCCCCCTTGGATTGATTCGTATTTTTCACGAATTTTTTTTGGTGAGACTTTTTTGTACTTGGCTCTCTCACGGATCTGAGTTTCCAATCTTTTACCCTCAAAAGGACCAGGACAAATACAAAAAGCTTTTACATTTACATCCTTGTCTCCGTATTCACCGGAAAGAATTTCCCCATTCAATGTTTTTGTAAAAGCCACCAGAGCACTTTTACTTAAACAATAAGGCGTACGTAATGGATACCCAGTCAAACCACCAGTTGATCCGATGTTAATAATCCGGCCATATCCACTCTTCAGCATATATGGCAGTGCGTGTTGAACTAATGAAATTGGAGCCATAACATTCACCTTAAAGGCATCCATAATCTCTTTGGCTGATACATCCAATAAATTCTTTACTGGGCCAAAATCCGCAGCGCAATTAATAACAACAGAAACATCTTCACAATAAATAGAGGCAAGCATATATAAATGGTGAGCCTGTAATAAATCGGCAGGATATGCCACAACTTGAGTATATTCATTTAATTCTTCCACTAAAGACTTTAATTCATTAGAATCTCTGCCTGTAATAATCAAAGAATACTCTTTAGTCGCGAGCTCTCTTGCTAAAAGCTTCCCCAAACCAGAGGTCGCTCCTGTAATCAGTACTTTTTTATTTTTCATGTTTTATATTTTTTCTTTACAATACCTATAAATACAACTTTTGTCAAATAAAAAACAGGCCGTATTTTGTACGGCCTGCTCTCTTTGTTTTTTCTTTTGCCTATTTAAAACAGGCGAGGAATGCTTCTTTGCTAATATTTGTCAGCACTTCACTCCCCTTTTTGTTTTTTGTACGTACAATAAGCTCGCCGTCACCCACCAATCTTGTAAACAAGGCTTCAGGATTACTGAATTTTTGTTTTTCAAGCTGGTCTGCAATCATCCTCAATTGAGCTGAAACATTGTCGCTCGTGTATCCAGATTTTTTAACTGATACTTTTCCTGCGGTTTTTTTAGCTTTTTTTACTGCAACTTTCTTGGTAACTTTTTTGGCAGCAGTTTTCTTTGATGTTCTTTTCTTCGGTGGTACCTTACCAGCATAAACATCACTCCATACAGTCATCTTGCCTTTTTTACGCTTTGAAGAGTAATTAGCTTCAACAAGCAACTTATTGATGTTTTCGGCATCTTCAGTTGACTTACAATTAATCACTAATGAAATTCCATCTGATGCAGGCTCAATCTTCCAATAGTTCTTTGTGGTAATTCCTTTTTCCTTAAATAAAACTAGGATGCCCTTGCGAGCTTCAATTAAATCATTTTTTGCCATGTCGTTGTCTTGGTTTGTGTTGTTTGTTGTTTGATTTGTGTTTTGATTTGTGTTTTGATTTGAAATTGTTGCCTCGGCTTGAGACGTAGGATTGTTTAACTCTTCATTTAAAGGTAATTCAGTTTTTACTTCTTCAGCTTTTTCAATTGTGACAGTTGTGTCTAGCTTGAATTTAGGCTGATTGAAATTAAATTTTTTACCTTTAAATGTAGAAAGATGATCTTCTGGAATCGTAATGCGAAAGGTATTTTTCTCTTCATAATGATTGATGATAAATTTACCTTGTTGCAAGATTTCACTTTTGATTAGAAGAGTTAGATTTGGTGGAACATGATTTGGAAAACAAAGATCCAGTTTTTCTTCGTACTGCCCAGCCAAACTAAATTTGGGGGATAATACAGAAAAATGATTGGTAAAAAAATTGCCAGCCTGTTTTAGTTGGTTGGAAATAGTTTTTTTCTTTAATTCTTCTTCATGTCTCAAAATCTTTTGCTGCTCATGCGGATTAGTTGCTCCCATAGTTAGATATTGTTGATTACAAAGTTTTAAATATTATATATAAAAAATAGAATTTGTCAAATATACCAATATACGAGATATGTTATAATAAAAAAATGAAACAACAAAGATTAGAGCAATTAGCCGACGGTATATTTGCTATCGTCATGACTTTATTAGTCCTAGAGATTAAATTACCAGCAGATTTAAATGTATTGTCTACAGATCCAGAGATCGCTCGATCACTACTGACACTGACAAATCCCCTACTATCATACCTACTAGCATTCACAGTACTATTCTCTTACTGGCGGAGTCATCACTTTATCACATCTGTATTTGCGCAGAATGTAGACACGAGGTTCATAAATATAAATGCCGTATTCCTATTTATCGTTGCCCTACTACCATTCACATCTCACCTACTAGGCCTATACAGCCACTCTGTACTGGTCATCGACATATTCGCTATACACATCGTACTATTGGCCTTAACTACACTATGGATGAGGACATACGCAAAGAATTCACATAATATAGAGAATAGTCACGTTACAAAAAAGGAGCACCGACATGCCCGGGCCCGTATCATGTTCCCTATCGTATCTGCACTCGTGGCCATGGCAGTAGCACCATTGAATACTACCGTAGCACTAGCAATATTTACAATCGGAGTATTCTTTAATATTTCCAGCAGATCAACAAAAATCTTATACCACACATTTGGATTCTTTATTCCAAAGTGGAAAGAATAATTAAAAGTTAAGGTGTCACGTAAAAATAAATACGCGACAAAATTTAAATAAAAAATATGGAAGACGAAGAAGAAGCAAAGAATGATCCGACTTGTATGAGATGCGGGCGAAGAGTCCTAGGTGATGAATGCCAGGCTTGCGGTACACCTATGATACTCGACAAGAAAGACAAAGAAGAGGAAGACGACAATTATAATTGGCGCGAACACAAAAGATAACAATATAAAATCTCCCCTAGGCAAGGCTTAGGGGAGATTTTATATTAACTATTTTATTCTAGTGTGATACCTTTTATCACTACTGCTTCCACTGGTCTATCACCTGCTCCTGTCTTTGTATTCTCGATAGCAGTCACTACGTCCATACCTTTTACAACTTTTCCAAATACTGTGTGCTTTGTATCTAGGAAATTGTTTGCATTTACATTGATAAAGAATTGACTACCATTTGTATTTGGACCAGAGTTTGCCATAGATATCGTACCTACATCATTCTTGTTTGTAGATGTGATCTCATCAGCAAATTTGTATCCTGGACCTCCTGTGCCCCACATGGCTGCCTGTGAGTCATCCTTTGTCAGCGGATCGCCACCTTGAACCATGAATCCCTTTATCACGCGGTGAAACTTTACTCCATCATAAAAACCTTCTTTTGCTAATTTAATAAAATTCTCTACGGTCTTTGGTGTAGCCGTACTAAATTCGATCTCGATAGTACCCTTGTTTGTCTCCATTACTGCTTTCATAAATTTTTTATCTTTATTATCTACTAATTTTATATCAGCCTCTTCTGGGGCCTGCTTTTCCTCTGTCACTTGTGTATTTGAAAATGTTGAACCAGAATTCAAATCATTATTCGAAGCACTCTTTTTAAACATAGAAAAACCAACACCCAAAACCACTAATACAATAACTATACCTATAATTATTTTATTACTCATCCCGTTAGAAGTAGATAATCTTTAGATTATCGTACATAATTTAACTAATAATATCGAATATGTATACTTTTTTAAAATAAACCCCGTAGTCAAAAATAACATGTATGACTTCTAACGGGACTCATGAGTGATATTATATCATTTTTTTAAAAATTCAAAATAAACAAAAAAGTCCCCAGATGGGGACTTTTTTAGGTGAAAAAATTATTTCTTTTTCTTTGCGACAACCTTTTTTGCAGGGGCCTTGAGAGCTGCTTTTGCTGGTGCGGCTTTCTTTGCAGGTGCCTTGGCAGTTGGAGCTGCCTTTTTAGCTTCTACCTTCTTTGCTTCTACTTTTGGAGCAGATACCACAGGGGCAACTTTTACAAAATTAGATTCAACTTTTGGAGTAGCAGTCAATTTTTCGATTGAACTTACTAGACGGTCAAGCTTTGCACTGATCTCTGATAGTTGCTTTGCTGTATTGTCGTTTGCAGGAGCTGCTGGCTTTGAAAATTCAGCGCGTGGAGCACGGTCACCAAATGATGGACGAGCGTCACGATTTCCGAAATCTTTTCTTGGGGCGCGATCACCACCCTCCTTCTTGCCTCCGAAACAGTCAGAACAGTATATTGGCTTGTCGCCTGATGGACGGAAAGGAACTTCACAGTTCTTTTGACATTCATCACATACTGCCTTGTGCATAGATACTGGACCACGGTCGCCACCGCGACCACCACCAAATCCACCACCACGATTACCACCACCAAAACTTTTCTTTTGGAAACCACCACGGTCACCGCCGCGATTACCACCGAAACCACCTCTATTAAAATCTCCCATAAATTTTTTTATTATTACAGTTAAATACCTATTTCGAATAGGTTTTGCGAATATATTGACAATATAGCATTTTTAAGTTAAAAAAGCAAGTGCTGATTCTAATACTTGCGAATAACGGCTTTTACTACGCCGTTGATATGGAGATACTGCTCGGGATAGATAGGCTTGAAATCCCGATTGGCTGGCTCGAGCCAGACTTTGTCCCCCTTCTTTTTAAAATATTTCATTGTGAATTCACCATCTACATCTGCCACTACGATGTCCCCATCGCGAGCCTTGTCTGTACGCTCGACTAGGACCATATCACCGTCTGCAATATGCGCATCGATCATACTTTCGCCGTCTACTTCGAGCATAAAAGTGTTGCCTTTTTTGTTCACTAGATAATTGTCTAGATTCACCGTGTCGTAGGACTGCTCTGCTACATCTGCAGGTAGTCCAGCTTTTACAGAACCGAGGAGTGGAATATCAGAAAAAGATGATTCCGGTACCAAGCGACCCAGATGGTCTTTTGCCACGAGACCAGCCTCGATGAATTTATCTACGAGTCTGGCTACGGCATTCTTGGATTTGAATCCAAAGAGAGACATCATCTCTGTGTATGTCGGCATACGATTTTCTCTTTGGTAGAAAGATAGTAATTTGTTTTTGTATTCGTTGTACATATATCTATTATACTAGAATTTTAGAATCATCGGAAAGAATCTATTGAAGTATGCACGGCGTGAGTGCTGGAGAATTTTGCGACGGAGGAGCTTGTGGTCCTGAGCCTCCTTGTGATACTCCTGCCCAGCGAGGATCTTCATATCGATGCGCTTGTTTATGTTGTTCAACTCTCTCTCTATTAATTTGATGTATTGTTCTTTACTCATATTATTCTTTGCCGACCATTTGGTTTAGGCTGTTACTATTAATTACTTATATTTATATTATATGTGAACGAGCGTTCACAGTCAACTAAAAAACTGTGGATAACTATTAAATAAAAAAATATCTTTCATTTGAAAGATATTTTTTTATTTAATAGGAACTATTTTAGTATTTCTTCTAGTAGTGCATCTAGGCCTGTTCTTTTCTTTGATGAGAAAGGTATCACTTTGTGATCCCCTGCTATTTTTCTGATTGCATTTAGATTGTGATGTAGCTCGGATTGGCTGGCGCGGTCTGTCTTGTTCGCCACGATGATGAAATCTTTGTCATGACTCTCTAGGTGCTCGAGCATGAGGAGATCTTTTTCAGTCATACCGACATTCACATCGACGATCATCACCACCTTCTTCTGGCCATTCACAGAGCTGAATAGATACGAGTCGATGAGCTCGCTGATCTTCTCACGGCCGGCGCCATCTGCACGAGCAAAGCCATATCCAGGTAGGTCGACAAAATAGAACTCTTTGTTCACGAGGAAGATATTTATCTCCTGAGTACGCCCAGGGAATGAACTAGTACGAGATACACCACTAGCTGTGAGAGTATTGATCAATGTAGATTTACCCACATTGGAGCGCCCGATAAAAGCTATCTGAGGTATGCCGTCAGATAGTATCGCATGGTCGTCCACTATGCCTGTGATGAATTTTACTGATGTAATCTTTGCCATACAGACATACTAGCACACAAAACAAAAATACACTCTCTCGAGTGTATTTTTGTTTTGTGTATTATGCGCGTTGCACGTTTACAGCAGCTGGGCCTTTTTCACCGTTTACTACTTCAAAAGTAACTTCGTCACCTTCGCGTAGATCTTCGTATGTGACACCAGATAATTCTTTAGAGTGGAAGAATAGGTCCTTTGTCTCGCCTTCACGAGAGATGAATCCGAATCCTTTTTCTGTAAGAGTTTTGATTATTCCTTTCATATGATTTTTTATGTTATTTTTCTTAGAGCTTCGACTGCGCCTTATGTATCTATATACACAGGTACTATACCACACAATTTATTTAAAAGATAGCAAAATAATGCACCGAAGATTTGCCCATAGATAGATATATCCTAATAATCCTTTAGAGATTTAACACAATCTTTATAATCCGGAATTTGCAGAGAAACAAGATCCCAAAATTTTTTGCCGTGATTCATCTCACTCAAGTGGCATAATTCATGCACGATGATATAGTCCTGGAGTTTTGATGGGAGCAAGACTATCTTGTAATTAAAATTAAGATTCTTTTGCCGTGAGCAGCTACCCCAGCGGGTAGACTGATTGCGAATCGTGACACGCTCTATCTCGAACTTGTAAAATTTATTGAAATGAGCGATTTTCGCATCTACTAGATTGTATGCCTCGTCGCGATACACCTCTAAATCTTTGGCTGAATAGTGTGCGAGTAATTTTGCCGGCTTGCTACCCAGCTTGTTTATCTGCTCCGCGATCCAGTCCTTTTTACTATCTACTACGCCCTCGATATATCGCACAGATACACGCGTAGGCTTTGTCACTAAGATATGACCACCCTGCTGTATACGGAGGCTGATCTTCCTGGATTTAGAATTGGATTTGATTGTATATGGCATATCTACGCCATCTATCGACACGATCTTTTGCATAGACAGTAGTATATCATGCAAATCCTCAGCCCAAGGCAAGGCCTTGGGCTGAGGACATTATACTATATTTAAATATCAACATATTCTACATACTTGACTTTTATACATAAATATGCTATACTATTATCGAACCACTAAATCGGTTAATTATGGAAAAGTACATTGAGACTTCAAAAGGGTTTTTAATTTCCCCTTCCCAAAATCTTGGAGATTATGCATTTATTAGAACAAAAAATGCAGAAGAAATTGAAATGGATACAATCTTTTCGCCGGTAACATTTATTTATGAACCAAAAGAAAAAATTGAAAAAACATTTCAACATCCGAGAGCTAAATTAATTCATAAAAATGAAAATTTAGAAAAAATTATTCAAAAGATTTCAGACTCAATAGACAGAAAAAATGAGTTTGGACAAGATTGTGCTGATATGGAATGGCAAATGTCCATGGTTATACACCACAGAAAATTTTAAAACAAATCGTTCACGCAAGTGAGCAAAAACACCTCGTCAATATATATGATATTGTATGGGGTATTTTTTTACCCAATTAGTGCTAGTTTACCTGCTTTTGAAAGCTTCTTTATCCTAGCCTCCTCTATGGATGCAGATGAGCGGTCTTTGAATTTCCGAGAATACACGAGGGACACAGGCCGACGGGCGCTGGTATACCGGGCACCCACGGGACCCGCATTATGCTCCTCCACTCGCCTCTTTAGATCCGTCGTGATACCAGTGTAGAGTGTGCCGTCGGCACACTCTACTATATATACAAAATATTTTTTACTTTTAATCATTATTCATAAAGTTGTCGATACTACCACCATCGACAACTTTGGACCAACCATTTTGCTCCATCATAGTTTTCGCCATCATAGAGCGATTGCCTGACTCGCAGTATAGCGTGATCTCTGCATCCTTTGGCACATCGGGGAACTTGCCATACATCATATCCATGATGTCGCAATTTATCGCCCCGTCTACATGTCCACTATCATATTCCCCCTTTGTTCTAACATCGATATATATCATATGGGTATTATATCATTTTATTTCAAATTTGACTGTGAATGAATCGCCGTCGAGTAGCCCCTCGCTCTGACGGACAGACTTCTTAATAGCGATCAGATAGCTCTGGGACATATTGTGAGGCAGTAGTGATGTCTCGAATTTTGTCTTGCCTACCTGTGCACTTATGCGTAGCATGCCCTTGCCGTATTTCGCGCGGATCTTTTCATATAGCTTTTTATCCAGAGTCACAAAATGCCAAGCCCCATCCCCAGGCCATCGCCACAATTTTACTTTTTCCGAGAATTTCTTCATAACAAGATTATTATACAATACATAATGCGGGAATTATAAAATCGTGTATACTATGGCTATATGGATACAGAAAATGAAGACGAGGTAATAGTTCGCGATGCGAACGGTACGATACTAGCCCATGGCGACAGTATCACCCTGATAAAAGACTTAAAAATAAAAGGCAGCTCTACTGTGATCAAGAAAGGCACCAAGGCCAAGAATATCCGCCTGACAGATGACGAGGAGCTAGTAGAGTGCAATATTGATGGAATGAAGGGCATCGTACTGCGCACAGAATTCATAAAGAAAGCATAAATAAAATAGCCCGAGGCGTATGCCTCGGGCTATTTTATTTTCTATGTGGACATCCGGCCCAACAGCAGGGCCTGCGCTTGCCAGCGGATAGATCGCCACACACTCGATTGATTCTCTTTTGACGAGTCTCGTCCTTCTTTGCAGATTCTACAAAGCAGATCCACTCATTACGAGCCAACGGCGTGAGATCGCCCCACAGATCCAGAACACCCTTGGTATTGAATATTTTCTCTTTCAAATCTTTTGGAATTTTGTGTAATTTTTCTGGCATATTATTATTTCGTCTGAGACATCAATTCCTCATATACCTTATCTATGGGCATAGATGTGTCTATGGGTATAGCACCCAGATCCATCATCTTATTTTCAAATTTCTCATTTCCACGTATTATCATATTTCTAGCTTCTTCGTCCTTGCCAAAACTATTGTCATTCCTACTATTGATCCTCTGAATAAGTGCACTCGGATGACATCTGAGCAAAAATACTTTATCAAATTTATTTATAAAGTCTTTTTGATTGTCTGCTAACCCTACTACAAAGACAGGACCCTCCATCTCCTCTATCATTTTAAATAGTCTTTCGATATCTAGAGCAGAAGCATTATTCTTGAAAAAATATTTATCCGCACCGGGCTGCCTCTGCACAACCTCTCCAGTTTCTTTATTGACCCATCGAGATAAATCATGATCATCAATATCTATAGCTCTAATATTATTTTGAGTCAGCATTCTAGCTATTGTAGATTTTCCACTGCCCGCCATTCCTGTAATATAATATTTTTTCATATGTTTTTATTATATCAAATAGCACCCTCCTTTTTAAGTAAAGCGTATTTCGCCTCCGGGCCGCCGCGATTGTACGCGCCGACGGTTTTTACACTCAGGGCTCTGTCCCGCGTAGCCAGAGGCGTAGTGGGAACGACACGATGACACGGCACATCCGGCAGGAAATTATTTTTCATAATCGTCCCCACCGCCCGCGCCCCGCGCGGGCTGCCAGCGCGCCTCGCCACCTCGCCATACGTCATAGTCTTTCCGCTCGGAATCTTCCGTACAACATTTAAAACCTTTTGAGTAAAAGTGAGCATATTATTAATTACAGATTTAAGTGATCACCGTCCTTGCTTACCAGTCAGAACCCTAGGGCCTGACTGCAATAATGCTAAAACTATTCTAATAAATTTTTTTTGCCATCCATTACCAGGGAAAGGGACCATTCCCCCTTTTTCTTTATTTAAAATATTCCACCCATCTTCTCTGAGTGCACCTGCTAACTCCTCATAAACATACTTACTAACAAGAATAATTTTTATATTTTTATCTTTAACTAAATTAGTAAGTTCTTTTTTGATTTCAAGTTTATTATCCTTTATTTTTTGTCTTCTTTCTTTGCTAGATAATTTATCAATTGGTTCATATAATGCATCAAGAATAATATAATTTTTATTAACAAATTTATCTAAAATATAAGAGGGTGTAAATTCTTTTGGATTTTCTATATTCAATAGTCTAGCAAACGTATTAATAACAGTCCTATTTGAAGTTTCTATATTATAAAAATATGAATCTGCACTTGGAACAGATTCCAAAATAAAAACCGTGTCAATTTTATTCGGAACATATTCTTTCCTTAAATCTTTATAATAATTTTCTTGTATTTTTTTAAGAATCATCAGAAATATTTAATTATTATTAAAATAATCTCCCCAAAAAGGATTTTTATTAGGAGTATAGCTCTGGGGTCCTAGATATTTAAATTCTCCGTCCTCCCAGACAAAATAATGAGGCCTTAAATCGTAGGCTCCTCTCACTATATCTTCCATAATGTTTAAATAGGAACAACCGTGAATTTCATGCATTTCTTTTATTCTTTCTTTTGAATTTACTACAATCAGGTTACTATCTTTACTATAATCAAGAGAAAAACGATAGTGATGATATGGGAATTCATAAGCTTTACCATTTGATCTGTCGACTATCCATACTGGACCATCCCATCCAGTCATGCCAGTACCCACCACTGTATATTTGCCGTCAAAATCAATTTCATCTTTTAGCTGATAAATTATACTAGTTCTGAATTCTTTAGCTGTCTTACTATAATTTAAATCTAGAGATTTTAGTGTTTCGGGTCTTGAATTTTTGGTCTTGTATTTATCAAAATTAAATTCCAAAGACGACATATCTTTATTAAGATACTTTCTCTGTATTTTATACTCTGGCGAACATTCTCCATCCCTATTCTCAGATATAAGAAAAAATGCAATACCAGCAAACAAAATTGCAAACACAAATAAGCCCAATTGGGTCCTAGAAACACGGGATTTGATTTTATGGAATATATCCTTAATCTTCATATACTCTCATAATATCCCTTTTAAAAAAGGATGCAAATAGCTCAAAAACCCCTCAGACAGGGCTTTGGGTCATGGCTGTATTATTTCTTTAAAAATAATTTCACCTTTCGCTGCTTTTAATAACTGCAATATGTGTATTATATCGCTATGTGATGGAGTTGTGGTTTTATTTAAATCTAGAAATTCAATCATATTCCTAAAGGTGATAATTTTTATATCACAATTAGGTAAGTTTTTCTTGAACAAATAGAAATTTTCAAAATCATCTTTATTGCCTTTATAATCAACAACTGACAAATAAAAAGTAAAGGAGTCTTTGCCTGTTAAAGAATAAACTTTCTTTTTTAACTCCTTGGCTGAGTCTTCGTCTGCTATTTCTCTGAGTCTTTTTCTGAAGGTCCCACCACGAATAATTTTATCTGGATTTGTTTTAAGAGTTTCTAATATTTCTCTTATATTAATCCCAGATTGCCACCCTTTACAACTTACAACCACAAGATCATTACTGAGTGGATGCATAGCTAAAACATCAATATCAGAATTAACTCCTACCCCAGCAGGCTTATATCTTTCATTTCCGACAGTAAAATAACCCAATTTTCTAAAATAATCTTCTGTTATTTGCTCAAAAATATCTTTTTTCATAATTTTTATTTTTTAAACAATTCAAAATAAGGAAGCTTGTCTATTCCTATGTAATTAAACATTTTATAATTTGCGCGTCTTGCCTCCCCAGAAAGCTGATGCATCTTTAAATTTATCTTCGGTACAAAAGGATAAAATCGAATCTCTTGATGATCCACACCCTTATCACTCCACTTAAAATTTGTTATCAGCGGTGGAACCATGTATCCAGATTTTAAAACTTTTTCCATAATATCCCAGCCAGCTCCAAAGATTATAGACTTTGGCTTTGTGTTGTTTGTCTTCACCTGAGCACGAAAACTACACCCCTCACACTGCACATCGAATAATGGGTAGTTTTTAGGTAATAACATCAACTTCTTCTTGCAATTAGGACAAGCGATCAAATCTACAATCTCCTGCTCACCCATATCTCCTGAAATTTTATTTTTTGACATAAATTATTTTAAATTAATTCCCCATTAAATGCTTCTCGTAAATAGGCTTTTTCTAGTTTTTTCAAATCCTCTAGCTGGGATTTTTGAAGCTCAACCGCCTTGCGAATCTTTTCCGAAAGTGCATCAAGCCTAGTAACAATTTTCTTTTGTTCAGAAAGAGATGGAATAAATATTATAATTTCTTTTAGCTTTGAACCTGATATTTCAGCAAATGTTGACCCTGAGCCTAGGGACTTAATATATTCTCTATTAAAAACTAAAGAGTAATAGAGAAATTTATTAATTATTTTATCTGAACACACAAAATTTCTACAACCTTGATTAGTAGCCATAGGAACAGTATTAATAGCCAAATACCCGATTGGCGCACGTGACGAAAAAACAATTGACCCAATAGGCAGAAGTTTTGCTGAAGAATTTTTTAAACCTAATTCTGATATTGTTTTGTCTGTCTTATTTATATAAACCGAATTTAGTCTTCCTAAGTCTTTAGGTGTTGCCCATGCGTAAGTTTGGTCCCAATAACCCTTTACTGAAGTACTTGGAGTTCCACCACCAACAACCTCAGAAACATCTCTCAAGAAAACTTCCTCCCACCCTTTCTCTTTTCCTTCTTCAAAAATTTCGCGGAGGGTTTGGGAGAGGATTTTTTCAGTGTCAGCAATAGCCACTTCCCGTAATTTTTTCGCTTCTTTAATCTTCCCCATCTTCTCACCCAACTTCGCAACAATTTCCTTTTGGGTTTTTAGAGGTGGGAGTGGAATTTCTGATTCTTTTAGCAATTTAAAATGACGAGCATATCCACGACTTCCTAAATCCAAAGATAACAACATGTAATAGAAAAATCTTGGATCAAATTCAGCTTTTGGTTTTAGTATTTTAGTTCCATCTGCCCCAACAGCAAAAGGAAAATCAATAAATTTCAAAGCTCGTGTGTGGTCTCCAAAAATAATCACTGGTAAACAATCTGAAAAAACTAAAGATTTATCATTTGTATACCCAGTGATGAAATCTTGACCCTGATCTATAATTGGAAAATTTCCAATTTGTAAATTTTGACTACTAAATACACTACCCAAACTAGGTATTTTTTCTAAACAATCCCCGACTTTTTTTGTTTGCCAATTATTTTTCATATTATTGAAGAATTTGATTAATGTTCCAATCTGTAAAATCATTATTAATATCTATTTTAAAAGATATAGATTTTTCTCCACTAGAGTCCTTAAATTCTGAAACTATATAAGAGTATCTATTTATATCCACAGTCAATAGACCAACGCAATAAACAGCATCAAAATTATGTCTACCTTTTATGTTTTCTCTTATTTTATTTCTGAAAAATTCTTAAGCCCCATCAAAAAACACCACCAACCATTTACCAGTAGCGTATGCGGGTCCTTTTATAATTTTTAAATTGATTGCATCTATAATTCTATTTTCTCCTTTTGGCTGAGGATTAAGAGGGTTTTCCAGCGCTGAAACATGCTCTGTTTGTATCATTTCTTCTGTATTTTTATCAACAATAAAACCATCACCATTGGGATCCTCTGCAAAAGTTATATTATCACCATGTAGTTTTCTCAAAACAACACAGAGCAACCAATTCGCCCAAGCCTCTCTAGGTCTTAACGAAAAATTAGAAAACTCTCTACCTTTAATAAGATAGTCTGGATTTTTTACATATGGCTCCATATCCTTTAAAGCAATTTTAAAATCTTTGATTAAATTTATTTTTGAGGTTTGGTGTTTATTTTTCATAAATAAGAACGTAGCAACTCTATAGATTTTCTTAATTCCACATCTTTATATTTATCTCCATTATCAGGATGGTGAATGCAATTCCTAATATATGTAGGTAGGGTTGCTTGGTTAATATTTCCCTTCCATGGTTTATCTTTTTTAATCCCTTTTTCGGAATACAAAAATCCAGTATCAAAATTTAACACTCCAGATCTTTTTTCATCAGAAATATCTGCATCTTGATATCTATCATGCAATTTTCCATAAATCTCATTATGATAATCAGTGCTTGGAATGTCAAAAACTTCATAAGTTACACTCGCATATGTGGAATTTTTTTTATCAAATTTATTTTTTTCTGTCTTACCACTTTCTTTTTTAATCCTATAGTTTCTACTTAAATCTCCCTTATCAATCATGTAATTTGAATGGGTAGCAAAAAATACAATATTATTTCTATTATTTAAAGAAATCTTTATGAATTCTCCTAGTAAATATTCTTGTGCTTGTGGGTGTAGATGAGTTTCAGGCTCATCAAGCAATAAAATTGAGTTAGCAAGTTCATCATTTTTATTTTGAGCAGAAACAGTAAGAAGAAAAGATACGAATTGCTTAAAACCATCACTTCTCTGATCTGCTGTTTTTGCCTTACCAGAAACACCCTCATCTTTTATATGAAAATTAATTTGGCCATTATTTATTAAAAAAGTTATATCTATAGGATGATTTGGCCAAACAGTTTTAATATGATCTGTTACTTTTTCCCCGAGTTCAGTTTGAAGCTGCTCAATTTCAGTAGAATCAACACCAACAGAACTTATTCTATCTTGGATATTTAAAATACCAGCAAGATAAAAACAATTTTTAAGTGGAATCGAAACATTTTCAGGTGAATTAGCAAAAGCGTTAAGATCTATTGGCTGTGAAATTAAATACTTATCTTCCGCTGTCCAAAAAACAGACTTATGAATTTTAGATAAGAACAACTGTTGTAATTTTTCTTGGATTTTTGCTTTTTCCTCGTTTGTTATATTTAATAAATCAAATTCTAGATTTATTTGTGTTGGATTTTGGATTAAAAAATATGCTTTCAGTGAAATATCAGTAAAAATTAAATTATCAGGTATTGGCTCCAAAATAGATTTACATTCATTACTCTCTTCAATAGTAAGTTCATAAGAATAAATGACCTCAACAGGCTTTGATTTATCACGAAAATCTTTTTGTTGAGTCTGAACTAATCCATCTTTTAATGACAATGCTTTAAGTATGCTCGATTTACCAGCCTCATTAACTCCAATCAGACCATATGTAAAACTTTTATCATCTAATTGAATAATCTCAAAAGAAATATCTTCTATGCTTCTATAATTTTTTATTTGAATTGAATGCAGTTTCATATATTCTTCAAAATATCACTAAAAGTATTTGTAATTTGACCTTCGACAGATTGAATTCTCTTAATCAACTCCTTTGAACTCAATTCTTCCTCAACTTCCCCACCCTTTGGGTTCTTGAAATCAAGATTAAAATTGCGGGCTTTTATGTCAGCGATAGATACTTTCCATGCATTGTCACCTGCCTTTTTATTCTTGAACCATTTTGCCACAGTTTCAAATTCTGCATCTGTGATGCCACGATTCTTTGTATACTGCTTCATTCCTGCTGGTAGAGGCATCTGGTAATACCAGACATCCTTTGTAGGCTGACCCTTTGTAAAGAATACTAGATTTGTATTCACCCCTGCATATGGTTGGAATACTCCTGCTGGTAGGCGGATGATAGTGTGAAGGTTGCAGTCTTCAAGGAGCTTTTCTTTAATGCGAGATTTTACCCCTTCACCAAAGAGTGAGCCGTCTGGGAGGACAATACCGACTCGGCCACCAGGCTTCAATAATGCCATAAATAATACAAGAAAAAGATCAGCTGTTTCCTTTGTGCGAAAATCTGCTGGGAAGTTTGCCTCAGTGCCATCTTTTACGCTACCACCGAAGGGAGGATTTGCGATTATAATATCCACGCGATCTTTCGGACCATATTCACGAAGTGGATGCGAGAGCATGTCCCCACGCTTTATCTGCTGTGGAATCTCTACTCCATGAAGAATCATATTTGTAATAGCGAGTAAGTGTGGGAGTGGTTTGAGTTCTACACCATGAATTTGGTTTTGAAGTTTAGTCTCGTCTTTTTTAGTTTTGATTTCTCCACTATTACGAATGTATTCTAGTGCACTGATTAGAAATCCGCCAGTACCACATGCGGGATCAAGAATATCTTCACCTAATTTTGGATCAAGGGTATTTACAATAAAATTTGTCAGCGGACGAGGAGTGTAATATTCACCAGCGTTGCCCGCATTTTGAAGCTGCTTTAATAAATGTTCGTATATCTCATTGAAATGATGGCGGTCATCCTTGCTATTGAAATCTATCTCATTTATTTTATTTACTACCTGACGAATCAAGGTGCCAGACTTCATATAGTTGTAAGTATCCTCAAAAACCTCTTTGACTATCATACCTCGAGGATCATCACTGCTATTGAATTTTAGATCCTTGAGTTGCTTGAAAAGTTTATTGTTTATGAAATCTAGCATCTCATCGCCAGTGATGCCTTCGGCATTACTCGCCCAATTACGCCAGCGAAGATCCTCTGGAATAGGAGAAATGTATTTTGTATCAACGAGCTCGTATTCCTTTTCCTTGTCGTCGAAAATTTTTAAGAACAAAAGCCATACGAGCTGAGAAAGGCGTTGTGCATCACCATCTACGCCCGCGTCTTTGCGCATGATGTCTTGAATATTTTTTATTATAGATTGTATGGCCATGTTATTTTTTATTTATAAAATCAGAATCGAATATCTTGTAATACTTTGTATAAACATATTTTTGGCCATACTTTACATCCCCCAATGGTTCTAAAATATCTAAATCAATCAATCTCTGAATCATCTTGTAGGCACCTGGCTGTGTATAATTTGTCCATTTTTCTATGTCCGCGATACCCACTATTGGTTGCTTGTATAACTGTTGCAAAACCTCAAATGTTTTAGATGCTGTTTTGACTCCAAGTGTCTGAATTTTTGCATGATCCTTTTCTCTAAGTGCAATAATCTTTTCGCATGTTTCTATTGAAGACTGTGCTGTATCTACAACCCCATCTAAAAAGAAATTAAGCCAACCCTCAATATCACTCTCTTCATCATGATAACTTGCCAATTTTGAATAATAAAGTTTTTGATATTTTTTAAAGTAACTTGAAAGATATAAAACAGGTAATTCCAAAAGTCCTGCTTTATGCAAATAAAGAGTTATCAACATTCTACCAGTACGACCATTACCATCAGTAAATGGATGTATGGTTTCAAATTGAGCATGTAAAAGACCTGCTTTTATGAGTGCTGGAAAATCATCTTTCGCATGAATAAATTTTTCAAGCTCATCTAATGCATTTTTCATATCAGAAACATTTGGTGGGATAAAACTTGCATCCTTGGGAAGTCGTGCGCCGATCCAATTCTGAGAATTTCTAAACTCTCCAGGATAAGCATGTTGTGTTGAGCGAGCACCTTTCATTAATTTTTCATGAATTTCTCTAACTAGTCGTAATGAAAGAGGAAAATCTACAATTCTTTTCATAGCATAATTAACAGCTTTGATGTAATAAACAATATCATGAACATCACTACCATCAACAGCTCCATACTCTGAAGAAGCACCTACGGCTACAGCATCCTGAAATGTCGCTTGAGTACCTTCGATCTGGCTAGAATAAGTAGCGTCTTTCTTAATAAACATTAACAAGAAAAAGTCTTTATCGGGTAAAAGTTTTGTAATACCATCAAGTTTACCTAAATAATGAGATGCTTCACTTTGTTTCTTATAAAGCTTCCCAGAAAACTCAAAATCACCAGGAAAAGCATTTGGCAAGAATGTTTTAAGCCCATCCTTTTCTGGTCTATAAGTTCCTATTGAATATGTTTTTTTATTGTTTGTATTCATACGATAGATACTAACATTTTATACCTTTTCGTTTGTATTGTCAATATACATACAAACTAACATAAATAAATGCTATTTTGTATATTTCTAATAACTTCTAAATATTTTTCTCTCCCCCCGAAAATTTCGTTTACGATCTCCACTGGTGTACCAAAATTTGTAAAAGGAGATACCTGCAAATCACCAATATCATCTATAGCGGTAATACCTGTATCTGCATATTTTTCCAAAAGAGCATCTATCACCTCTCGGGCTTTGCCCTCGTATTTTGCAAAGTAATCATTCCTTCTGACATTCTCTGCGCGCTCTTTGCGAGTAAGAGGCTTCTTGCCATAAGCTATGTGACAAACAAGATCAAATGGATCCAGATTTTTACCAACTTCTTTTTCTAATTCTTCAAAAAATACACCCTGCTTTTTTAATTCTTCTATTATTATTTCTTTTTTGTCACTCTGATTCCAGGCATTCAAAAAAGAATCCAGAGATGAATACTCATTTAAAATATTTTTCTTTGAATAATCTTTCAAGGATTCAGTGATTAATTTACCATCTTCGCCTATATATTGAACACGCTCATTTATAACTTTTACATCGATACCATTTACATAAAATTTTGTACGAGGCTCTCCAATAGTAATACCACCGATGTTTATCTTTGGTTTTTGATATATAACAGGTTCTGGTTCTACTGGATCAATAATATCTTCAGGTGGACTCAGAGGGTCATCACCTTTTGGTTCATACACGACAACAGGGTCACCATCAAAATCTGGGTCAGCAAAAAGCTCTGTGACACTCCTGAAATCCATAATAGTAAAATACATTTTATTGTAATCCTCTCGGACACGAGTACCACGACCGATTATTTGCTTGAATTCAGTCATAGATCCAATATTTTGATCAAGAACGATCAATCTACAAGTTTGAGCGTCCACTCCTGTAGTCATGAGTTTTGAAGTGACTGCTATAACCGGATAGGGATTTTCTGGGTCAATAAAATTATCCAATTCTCTCTTACCCTCTTCATTGTCTCCGGTAATACGTACAACATATTTGCGATTTTCGGCAACCATATCAGCATTTTCATTTGCTAATGCTTGACGCATGCGAACAGCATGATCTATATCCACACAGAAAACAATCGTTTTTTGCATACGATCTGTTTCTTTCATATATTCAGTAATTTTTCTAGCTACAATTTCTGTGCGCTCGTCTATAACTAAATCACGATCAAAATCTTTTGTATTATAAACACGATCAGGAATCTCATTGCCGTATTTATCTGTCTTGCCGGCCTCTGGTCTATACCCCTCCACATCACGATCGATAATAATTCGAATAACCTTGTACGGAGCAAGAAAACCATCATCTATACCCTGTTTTAATGAATAAGTATAAATAGGCTCTCCAAAATATGACTGAGTAGAGATATCTTTTGTTTCTTTTGGTGTAGCGGTAAGGCCGATCTGTGTAGCATTTGAATAATAATCCAAAACTTCACGCCAAGCGGAGTCGTCTTTTGCACTACCACGGTGACACTCGTCCACAATGATCAAATCAAAAAAGTCTGGAGAAAATTGTTTAAAAATATTCTTCTCCTCTTCGTTTCCAGTAATCCCCTGATATAGAGCAAGATAAACTTCGTAAGATTTATCAACATTTCGGTTTTCTATTTTCGTCATTTTGTCTCCAAAATGCTTGAAATCATTGATCATAGTCTGGTCAGCTAATATATTTCTATCAACAAGAAATAATATTCTTTTTTTAGATTTTGACTTCCATAAACGCCAAATAATCTGAAATGCAGTATACGTCTTACCTGTACCCGTAGCCATCACCAAAAGAATACGCTTTTGGGCTTTTGCTACAGCTTCTACTGTTCTATTTATTGCTACTCTTTGAAAATATCTAGGAGATTTACCTTTAAGCTCCTGAAAATATTCTTCAGAAATTATATTTTCGATATTATTATCTATCCCTTTAGCTGTTTTATATCTTTCAAATAACTCCTCAGGTGACGGGAATTTATCTAAAGATATTTCTCTTTCTTTAACCCCCTCTGCCACAAATCGATCATGTTCAATAAAAGCATCCCCATTGGAACTAAAAACAAAAGGAATATCCAGAGCTTCAGCATAACCAAGACCCTGCTCCATACCAGCACCTACTCCATGATTATTGTCTTTAGCTTCAATGATAGCTATCGGTAAATCATTTTTGTAATACAAGATAATATCAGCACGCTTTTGATCTCCACGAGAAACAGTCTTGCCACGTACGGTAATCTTGCCGGCAGTAAAAGTAACCTGTTCACGGATTTGATGCTTTAAATCCCAACCACTATCTGTAATGGCCGGTAGTATATATTTTGAGCAAATATCTTGTTCTGTTAGTGATTTTTTGTCCATTAAATCTAATTATATGCTATAAATTCTTCTTTTACTAGGCCTTAAAATAAGTCTTTCTAACCCTAAAAATACAGAAACTAAAGTAGATTTTTCTGCTGAAAGCTTAGATAACTATTTTTTGTGACTATTATATGATCTACAATCTCCACACCGATTATTTTACCAGACTGAACAAGCCTCCTGGTCACTTCTATATCATCTGCAGATGGATTAAGCTCTCCTGATGGATGGTTGTGAGCAATAAGAATACTAGAGGCATGCAAAGTCAGAGCAGGCTCAAAAACCTCTCTAGGATGGACCAGTGATGCATTTAATGTACCAATAGAAATAATCTGACGTTCTATTAGTCTATTTTGAGTATCTAAATAAAAAGCAATAAAATGCTCTCTTTTTGTAGATCTTATATCAGAACAGAAATTCCAAACATCCAAAGAGGAAAGTATTTCTATCTGATTTTCAGTATTCAACCTTTTGCTAAGTTCCAGAGCAGAGAGAACTTGGGATGCTTTTGCTTTACCTAGACCTTTTATTTCTAATAGATTTTTTAAGGTAATATTTCCTATTCCATCCTTCTTTACTAAGATTAAAATTCTTTTCGAAAGTTCTAATACATTCAACCCCTTAATGCCTGAACCTAAAAGTAGAGCTAATAGCTCATAGTCCTTTAACTTATCAACACCATACTTTGCCAATTTCTCACGAGGTAAATCAACTTTTTGAAGTTGTTTTAATTTCATAAATAAATTATATCATAATTAATTGTCAGTCAACCCCACAATATACTCAAAATGCTTTTGGGAGACGGGTTGGATGGACAGGCGGGAGCCGCGGGTGCGGACCAGCATGCCCTCGAGAGCGGGGTCAATCTTGATCTCGGCTAGAGTCACAGGATTCCGGAATTTACGGACAAAGGCCATGCCTACGCAGTGCCAGATGGGCCTCTCCTTTGTCGCCTTGGGATCGTAGTGTTCATCATCCTTTGCAAACTGGGTCTCGTCCGGGTGCGATGCCGAGGCTACGCGGGCTATGCCGTATACGCCAGTGGGTGCCTCAGTAGTGCCATTGGAATGGTAAAAGAGGGCTATATCACCTACGGACATATCATTCATCATAAAATTGCGGGACTGATAATTGCGAATACCAGTCCAGGCAATCTTCTTGTCTTTTTTGAGATCATCTATCGAGTAGCAATCCCCTTCACTTTTTATGAGCCAGTAGCGCATACTATTTCCCTTCTATAAATTTCATTGATATTGAATTCACGCAGTGACGGATATTCCGATCAGTCAGGCCCTCACCCTCGAATACGTGACCCAGGTGGCCACCGCAATGGGCACAGGTGATCTCGATCCTACTACCATCGGCATCTAGAGTCCTCCGCACTGCACCCTCTATCTCCTGATCAAAGCTAGGCCAGCCACAAGTACTCTCGAATTTGTCTTTAGAGGCATATAGCGGTGCATTGCATTGTAGGCAGACATACACACCAGTGGATTTAGTATTCGTATACTCACCCACAAAAGGTGCCTCGGTCCCTTTGCCTACTATCACCCTCTTTTCTTCTTCTGTTAGTTCGTTTAAATGTATATCGTTCATATAATTATTATTTTAGGTAACTATCAAAATATATCGCATGGCAGGTGTAGCCACCCGGATTTTTTTGTAGATAGTCCTGATGATATTCCTCGGCGCGCCAGAATATGGTGAATGGTTCGAGTGTGGTGACGACTGGATTGGGCCAGCGACCAGATTTATTTACGATGTCGATAAAGTCTTTTGCTTCATTTAATTCCTCATCATCCTGATAAAATATCGCAGAGCGGTACGAGGTACCCCTATCATTGCCTTTCTGATTCAATGTAGTCGGATTGTGAACCTGAAAGAAGAAGTCCAATAGCTTTCTATAGCTTGTGATAGATGGGTCGTATACGATCTCGAGTGCCTCGGCATGACCCCTGTGATCCTCGTATGTAGGATGATCATTCTCGCCACCGGTATACCCCGCTGTGATATTTATAATCCCAGGTTGAGTACGGAAAAGCTCCTCCAGCCCCCAAAAACATCCCCCGGCAAAATATGCTTTTTTATCCATCCCGTTTAGAGATAGGAAGCGCCAAGTCTGTTCTTGAGATAACGCTTGCCCATTCCCGTTTTTAAATATAATTCTCTCGACCGAGCTTTATGCTCATCTAAACATGCTTCGTAATAAATAATGACAAATGGGCCGCGTCCTTTCGTAGATGTAGATTTACCAGTGTTGTGTTGAATAAGGCGCTTCCGTAGGTCATTTGTGTACCCCGTGTATAATTTACCATCTTTTTTACTTTTAAGTACGTAAGTATAGAACATAATTTATCTCTAACGGGATCCATCCCTACATTATACACCAAAAGAAAAAGCCCGGCGCCTAGGCGCCGGGCTTTTTCTTATTTCGCTCTCTTGTTCTTTGTCTTGAAAGTAGGAGGGTTTTTAATCAATTCAGAAACTTTTTGACTAAGCTTGTTACTACCGATCACGTGTTGTATTTTCCCAATAATTTTTTTCATCCCGTTTAGAGATAGGAAGCGCCTAATCTATTTTTAAGATAACGCTTGCCCATTCCCGTTTTTAAAAATAATTCTCTCGACCGAGCTTTGTGCTCATCTAAACATGCTTCGTAATAAATAATGACAAATGGGCCGCGTCCTTTCGTAGATGTAGATTTACCAGTGTTGTGTTGAATAAGGCGCTTCCGTAGGTCATTTGTACTTCCTGTGTAAAGTTTACCATCTTTTTTACTTTTGAGTACGTAAGTATAGAACATGATTAATCTCTAACGGGATTCATAACCCTATTATAGCATCTTGAGATAATTAATATATTTGACTATTGACATATATTGTGATATAATACCTAAAATTTCAAAACCATGAAGAAGAAGATCGTTAATTGGATTTTGCAAAAAATCCACCTCTCTCTCCAAGAAGAGATACTATGGAAACTCAAGTTTTCAGATAAGCTAAAGAAAAATCATTATGTAATACCAGAGGAAAAAGAAATCACAGTTGTGATAGATTATCCTGATTTTACAAAGATCACTAAGCTTATACCTGAACTCAATAAATCAATCGTATATCTACACGGAGATCAAATCAAAGAAAGTAGGGAGATGGATTTGCAGACAGGCCTAATAGGCCTAATCTAAAAAACAAACTAAAAAAACAAAAAAGTCGGAACCCTATGGTTCCGACTTTTTTTATTATCTAATCACGTTTATGAACAAGAATACTAGAGACCACCAGCCGATGAATGAGAGTATAAAACTGCCCATGACCTGATGCTGCATCTTCTTTGGTAGAAGCTCCTGGGATAGACCCATCTTTTCTCTGTGGATCAACTTTGGGCTGATGATGAAAGATAGGAACATACCATTCGCGATCAAGATAATGATCACATTCATCCAGATAGAATACTCTGCAAGAGATATGATATAGGCATTCTTCATGAAGAGCGCACCTATAGTCACCAGTGCGATACCTATCCAGATAAGAGGCTTTGTCACCTTGTGTGCACGGATAGTAGCCTCGGTCCAGTACGCTGATGTACGACCGAGAAAACCATGCAGATCAATAACGATTACTGCACCTAGACCGATAATAAAACCTACGATTGTTATAAAAATTGGGAATATTTCCATATATTATTTTTTGTTAAATGTTGCTAATAATAATTCACTATCCGAGCCGATGCGCTGTGGTGGACCCCAGCCACCTAGCCCACTCGTAGTATAAAATAAAGTATCATCCTTCTGTACAAACCCATAAGCATGCTCGCCATAAATCTTTTTTACGATTAGAGTCATGGGCCATGCCTGTCCACGATGAGTATGACCGAAGAATGCAAATGATACACCTGCATCTTTTATTATATCAGTATTTATCGGAATATGCTTCAAGAGAATACTAGGAGAATCGTGATCGTACATAAAACCACTCAGTACTCCCGTAGTAGCAGTAGCATCCGCATCACTCTTTGCATTGGTCGTGTACGGCACACCTAGGAGCTGCACACCGCCTACATCAATATTCTGATTGTCTAGGATAATAAATCCTGCGGACTTGAGTGCATCGATACTAGCAGACATACCGGCGTACTCCTCGTGATTACCACTAGCAAAATACTTTCCATACGGAGGATTGAAATCTTTATATACATCTGAAAAAACATGGAGATCCTTCTTTGGACCGTCGAAAAAATCTCCGGATACAAATAATATGTCTGGATTCACTGATCGAATGATGGCTAAATCTCTCTCGGCTTTTGCCTTGCCGTGAATATTGCCATAATGTGTATCTGCCATAAAGACAGCCGTCCTACCCTGCCAAGAATCCGGTAGATTTTTTACTGAGATATCCCTCTTCACAAATACAGAGTCAGATCCATGATATACACCATATGCAGATACAGCAAAAGCCATAGCTACCAAGATACCAGGGATAAATACATACATACCGCTCTCTATAGGGATAAAATATCGTACAACGACAGATATGATCACGGCTAGAAATAGCCAAAAGATAGTCCCTAGCCATACAGAAGCAAAATAATAAATATAACCAGTGAGAGTATTTTCAAATTTCTGGACCAGCATCATACCGACGGTAAAAGACAGAGATAGCAGTATCATAACAACACCAAAAATGTATCTATTTTTTTCTAGTACAGAAAAAGTGCCTATCCCAAATCGATACAATACATAGTGCGCGAGCAACAATATAACCTGCATGAATCCAACAATAAAAACAAAAATTTTGATACTCGGTGACATAAATATATTATACTATAAAAAATAAAAATACCCCCACCTCCTAGGAGGTGGGGGTATTTTTATAATTACTTTTTCTTTGCAGCTTTTGGCTTCTTCTTTTCTTTTTGATGTCCTACCCCTTTTGCCATAATGATTGATTGCTTTTAGCTATTAGCGATATGCTTTTAGATAAAAAACAAAATAAATTTTATTACTAATAATTTTATTATATCAAAAATAAAATATTAGACTAATGCTCTTTTGAATTTATTTATCTTGTCTTTTGCTTTGCACCACATATCACAGTACGCTATACCACCAGATGGATGATCTGGAGGATTCTCCTCGAGACAATCTATACAGCAGATAAAGTGATCGTGACAACGGAGATTCGCGCAGTTCACATAGTGCTCGCTGAGCTTGTGACACCTCTTGCATCGTCCAATAATCTCATGCTTTTTGGGGTCAGTGAAATTCAAAGTTAGACGCTTGTCGAATACGTAGAGTGAACCTTTGAAATCCTGGCCAGGATACTTTTCCATATATGTGACCATGCCACCATCAAGCTGATACACATCCTGAAAGCCTTCACGGACGAGCAAACCAGAAGCCTTTTCACAGCGTACGCCACCAGTACACACAGTCAGCACAGTCTTGCCCTTTAGGTCCTCAATCTTTTTTAAATTCTTTTTCAAATCACGAAAATTGTCGAGCTCGGGGAATACTGTACCTTCGAATTTGCCGACTTCTAGTTCGTAACCATTTCTCATGTCTACGATATGGAATTCTTTTCCTTCCTCATACCATTTACGTAATTCTTCTGGCTTTAGATGTACTCCAGTCATTTGATTTGGGTCTATATCTTCGTCGTCATCAGCTAGGTGCAGTGAGACTATTTCCTTTCTCACTTTTACAGAGAGCCTGGGGAAGGCAGTACCACCATCCGTACCCGCACTCACCTTCCAGTGAATATCGGCAAAGCGTGAGTCGGATACTAGGATACGCTGGTATTCACAGCAAGATTCATCTGTACCCTCTACCGTACCATTGATACCCTCTGTGGCTATGATGATGCGACCCTTCAGTCCCAAGGCCTTGCAGAGAGCAAAATGCTCTTCACGAAATGCCTGGGGATCATCGATGTGCACGTATTTATAATATAAAAGTATTGTGTGTTTTGAATTCATAAGTCTAGATAATATACCAGATTTCATGGGAAATATAAAATTTGCAAAGCATAGTTTTTAGGTATAGAATTTAGAAAAACCTCTAAATCTTTAATATCATGGAAAATACAAATGACTACACAATCGAAGTTGACCATTTTGGTAAATGTTTTATCTGGAAAACAGATGGTACTTATGAATCTGAACATTTTGATAACAGGTTAAATCTATTTGATAAAATAAACCAAGTGATAGACGATCTTGATATCAGTGAAGATAACTCTATTTCTTTATTAGAAAACTTAATCGAGACGTTCTTGCCAAATTTTCCCAAAGGATACAAAAAATCCGAAGAAGAAGACACAGATAGATACTATGATGAATGCGATTTTATCTCTGAGGTATACTTCTCAATTAGCGACATGGAAATAAGCAAGGTGCTCGCAGAAGCACCATCAATTCCATTTTTAAAAGTATTTGGTGAGGGTAGAAATTTATACGGAAACATCTATTTTAACTATTTAAAAGAAAAAAATGATGATGAAAATGAAGAATCCGAAGATGAATTTTTTCCTAATTGTGTTTCTATCATGAGTAAAAAAGAGGGCTACGAATGGGTTGAGAAGAAAGACAACCAATGCGTCATGACTATTGTTGAAAAAGAGAATCTGATTAATCAGATAGATGAATCTAAGCTCCCCGATAATCCAGAAATAAATTATCTAAAAAAAGGATATTTAACTGCTGGAGTAAGTGAATCCTTAATTAAAAAGAATTAAAAAAACCGTTGCGAGATAACTACTCGCCACGGTCTTTTTTATATCTTCCTACTATCATATGCCCAGTGCAGTAGTGCCTGGCGCTGGCGAGGACGGCAATGCAGATCTCCCGGCCTGCAATTCGCAGATATAGCCCCTGCGTGACGACGTATAGCACGCCATCGGGAGATCTGGCGATCATCCTCCCTAGGTAGTCTACGGCCCATATAATAGCGGCAATACCACTGGAACCACCCTCTTGGATCCTCCCGGCGATGAATCCACCCCTTGCGGATCCATTCACCTAATGACTGACTAGCATTCACCTTGAAGAAATTCAGATCAGGATCACGCTTGTCCCCAGTGGCAAATTTTGCATAGGTGAACCAATCACTCGGGAATTCATCTGTACAATCGCGCATATAGATACCACCAAATACACCCAATTCCAACATTTGTTTTGGGGTCAGATCAGGTCGAAAATCCGGATGAAAATTTTTACCCATCGGCTCGGTGATCTCGTATTCATAATTTTTCTGCATCTTGTCATGCACGATGACTTTTTTTGACATGAGTCTATTATAACAAAAAAAGCACAACGTTGCTGTTGTACTTTTTTACTTTAATAACTTTACATCAAACGCATCAATTCTGAAGCCTCACTTTTGTACCCGGCGTCCCATAATTTACGATACAAATAGTCAACTGCCTTTCGAAAAAGAGCAACTCTTTGACATCGTGTGTCATCGGTCATGATAGCGTAATTTACAATATCTAAATAGGTTACCTCCTTGATTTGTCCACGTTCACGAAACATAAACAATTCAATAAAACAAGAAATAAATCTCTCATGTGTTGAACAAATAACTGATTTGATCAACAAATTTTTTGATTGGTCCATATTTTTAAGATTAGTTGAGTGTATTATACCACTTATAGAAAAAAAAATCAATCCTATTAGAAGCAGATCGCCCCAAGGTGACCATAGCACCCGATTACTATCGGGGGCGGCTTCTAACAGGACAGGTACAACAAAAAAGCCCTATTTCTAGGGCTCTTTTGATTATTTTCTGTATTTTCTTGTTCTCCACTTGTCGGCGATTTTGACTCTGTTGAGAGACCTCTCGAGTTCTGCCTCGAAGTGTTCAAAGTCGACATGAGATTTGTTGTCCATCTTTTTCTTAAGATCGACAGCACGTGTACGAGCCTCCTCTATCTTTTCATCAGATAGTTCAGCTACATGCTCGGCAAAGTCTGCTAGGACTGCTACAGTAGTAACACCGTCTTCATCCTTGACCTCAACGAATCCACCAGTCACAGCCATCGGGATATACTCGCCTAATGCCATAGCTACTACATCGCCAGATTTCAATCCTGCGATCAGCGGGATATGTCCTGCGAGAATTGTGATCTCCCCTTCTGTCGTAGGAATAGTAACTTGGTCTACTGTATCCTCTAGAACCAATCTCTCTGGTGTGACTATCTTAAGTTTTAATTGTTTATTCATAAATTTTTAATTTAAAATTTTTAATTTTATAAATAATTTCTTAATGCATTAATGTTTAAAAAATTAAATCATTTGAACATTATTTAAAAATTACAAAATTAAACATTACAAAATTTTTATATAGCCCCCTTCATGTAAAACTCGTTTTCTGCCTTGTCATCATGCTTGCCCTCTAGGATTTCTTTAAATGAGCGGATAGTCTCGGCTAGTGGTACATATGTACCCGGTGCACCAGTGAATTGCTCGGCAACGAAGAATGGCTGTGATAGGAATTTCTGAACTTTACGTGCACGTGCTACGAGCTCTTTGTCAGACTCTGACAATTCTTCCATACCTAGAATCGCAATGATATCTTGTAGGTCCTTGTAGCGCTGTAGGACACGCTGAACTTCACGAGCTACCTCGTAGTGATCCTTTCCTACGATGTTTGGATCTAGGATTGTAGATGAAGAGTCTAGTGGATCAACAGCTGGGTAAATACCTATTTCTGTTAGAGAACGGTTTAGCACCACAGTAGAGTCGAGGTGAGCAAAAGTAGTAGCTGGAGCTGGGTCTGTAAGGTCGTCGGCTGGCACGTATACGGCCTGCACAGATGTGACTGATCCCTTGTCTGTAGATGTGATGCGCTCTTGCATCATTCCCATCTCTGTCGCAAGTGTAGGCTGGTACCCTACCGCTGATGGGATACGTCCTAGGAGAGATGATACCTCAGAACCTGCCTGAGTAAAGCGGAAGATATTGTCCACGAAGAAAAGAACATCTTTACCTTCTTGGTCACGGAAGTGCTCCGCCATAGTCAGACCTGATAGGGCTACACGCATACGAGCACCAGGTGGTTCATTCATCTGTCCGAACACCATGGCAACCTTGTCGAGAACCTTGGAATCCTTCATCTCGTGGTAAAGGTCATTTCCCTCACGAGTACGCTCTCCTACACCAGCGAACACAGAGTAACCTCCGTGATTTGACGCGATGTTGTGGATGAGCTCCTGAATAACCACAGTCTTTCCCACACCAGCACCTCCGAATAGACCAACCTTTCCTCCTTTTAGAACTGGACAAATAAGGTCGATAACTTTGATACCAGTCTCTAGAATCTCAACCTTTGTAGCCTGAGAAGTGAAGCTAGGTGCTGCACGGTGAATCGGTGAACGGTCTTCTGTAGCTGCAGGACCCGCGTCGTCGATAGTATCGCCAAGCACGTTGAAGATGCGACCTAGTGTCGCCTTGCCTACTGGCACTGAAATCGGTGCACCAGTGTCGACTACCTCCATATCGCGAGAGAAGCCGTCTGTAGTGTCCATAGCCACTGTTCTAACAACTCCGCCTCCGACGTGTTGCTCTACTTCGAGAACGAGAACTTTATCTCCATTCTGTACTGTAAGAGCGTTGTAAACATCTGGAAGTTTTCCTTCAAATTCTACGTCTACGACTGGTCCAATAATTCTTTTGATTTTTCCTGTGGTTTTCATATAAAGTTAATTTTGTAATTTTTAATTAATAATTTTATAAATAATGTTTTAATTCTATAATTTTTAAATTTAAACATTTGAATATTATTTAAAAATTAAAAATTTGATTTTAAAAATTTTATGACACACTTGCCATACCTGCACTAATCTCTGATATCTCCCTGGTAATACCTGCCTGACGAACTTTGTTGAATGCTAATGTCAGATCATCTATCATCTCGCCTGCGGCTTCACTTGCATTCTTCATGGCCATCATACGGGAAGATTGTTCACTGGCTTGGGACTCTAGGATCATCTGGTAGACTTGCATTCTGATCAACTTCTCTGCCAATGATTCGATGAGTGATTCCTTGTCTCCATCAAATGTGTATTCGATAGTATTTTCTTTTACTTCCAATCTATCTCGCTCTTCACCCACTTCTTCGATGGCTATCTTGAGCTCGGCACGACTGATAGGTAGTAGCTGTCTGATATTTGGCTTTTGAGATAGGGCTGATACAAAGTCTGTGTAGGCTACATAAATCCTGCCGTATGTCCCCTTTTTGTATTCATTTGTAATCATAGTAGAGATCGGTGATATCTCTCGTAGGTCTATATTGTCGGAAAGCTCTGGGAATGTGGCTATTATATTCTGGCCTGTGCGATGCATCGCCACATCGCCCTTTTTACCGATAGTCACTAGATCTATACTACGAGAATCAGTAGCTTCACGGAGCATCTTGATAGTCTTTTTTATCACTTGGGCATTGTATGCTCCACATAGTCCACGATTTGAAGTGATGAGTATAACCAAATCTTTCTCTACGCCATTGTCATTGAAAAATGCATGAGACACTTCATCTAGACGTGAAGATAGTGATGACAGTACATCCCATGAATAAGAAGCATAGAGGCGAGATGCTAGTGCAGAAGAAACCGCACGCTTCATCTTTGAAGCCGCTACGAGCTCCATCGCTTTCGTAATCTTCTTTGTGTTCTTCACACTCTTTATTCTTCTTTTAATTTCTTTTGTTCCAGCCATATAATTTAATTTTTATTTCAAAAATCCTGCAGTAAAATCTGCGATTGCTTTCTTCAAAGATTCTTCACTTGCATCTGTCCACATTTTTGTATTGCGAACATCACTGTAAAAGTCTTTTGCATTTTGTTCTGTGTAATCTAGGAGCTCAGCTTCGAATTCTTTCAACTTTTCAACTGGCACAGTATCTAGGTAGCCTTTTGTAAGAGCATATAGAGTCACCACTTGGCGAGTAGTCTCTACTGGAGAGTACTGTGGTTGCTTTAGGATTTCTACTGCACGCTTTCCACGCTCTAGCTGACGCTTTGTAGACTCATCTAGGTCTGAACCGAATTGAGCAAAAGCTTCAAGTTCACGGAATTGAGCAAGGTCGAGCTTTAATGTACCAGACACCTTTTTCATAGCCTTGATCTGAGCAGATGATCCCACGCGAGATACGGATAGACCCACGTTTACAGCTGGGCGGATACCCTTGTAGAAAAGGTCTGTTTCGAGGAAGATTTGTCCGTCTGTAATAGAGATCACGTTTGTAGGAATGTATGCAGATACGTCACCAGCTTGAGTCTCGATGATCGGTAGAGCTGTAATAGAACCACCACCGTATTCTTTATTCTTTCTACATGCACGTTCTAGTAGACGTGAGTGGAGGTAGAACACATCTCCAGGGTAAGCTTCACGGCCTGGTGGACGACGTAGCAATAGAGAGATCTCACGGTAGGCTACAGCGTGCTTTGAAAGATCATCGTAGATGATCAATACGTCTTGACCCTTGTCCATAAAGTATTCAGCAACAGCGACTCCTGTATATGGAGCGATGTATGAAAGCGCAGCACTCTCAGATGCACTTGCAGACACGATAACTGTGTAATCCATAGCACCACCCTCCTCTAGACGAGTCTGGAGTTTACGTAGCTTTGAATCTTTTTGTCCGATTGATACATACACACAGATCATGTTCTGACCCTTTTGGTTCAATATTGTATCAATAGCGATAGCAGTCTTGCCTGTCTGACGGTCACCGATGATGAGCTCGCGTTGTCCGCGACCGATCGGGATCAATGCGTCGATACCCTTGATACCAGTCTGAACTGGCTGATCAACTCCCTGACGACTCATAACTCCAGAGGCCACCTTTTCAACTGCACTTGTAGATGTAGTCTTGATAGCGCCCTTGCCATCGATTGGCTTTCCTAGAGCATTCACAACACGGCCGACGATAGCATCGCCTACCTCTACTTCCAAAATACGGCCTGTTGGCTTCACCTCTTCACCTTCTACTATCTTTGAGAAATCACCAAGGATGATGATACCTACTGTGTCTTCTTCAAGGTTGAGTGCTACACCGATCTCTCCACGTGGGAATGTCACCATTTCTGATGCTTTTAGATCTGAGAGACCTGATACACGAGCGATACCGTCGAACACCTCAATAACATGACCAACTTTTTCTGCCTTCTGATCAGCTTGGAATTTTTCGATTTGCTTTCTTAAGTTTTCTACAATTGTATTTTTTGCCATATTAGTTTTTGATTAAATGTGTTTTTAATTGGTTTAATTTGTTCGACAATGTCATATCTATAACTTCATCACGAATTCTGACTTTTACTCCGGCGATCAGACTCTCATCCTCATGTTCGTCTATCTCTATCTCCTCGGCCTTGTATTTATGCTTTAGGACATCAGAGAGTTCAGCGAGTAATTTTGGAGTGAGCTTCTCTGCCGTAGTCACATCCACCCTGAGCCTCTTTTCCTTTTTGTCTATCAAAACCTGTAAATGATCAAGGACTTCTTTGTATTTACCGAGCATCCGATTCTTTTCAAGAAATGATACTGTATCACCCAAAAATGCAGACAATTCTTTGCCTTCTTTATTTTTACATCCGGCATATACAGCCTCTGCAATTGTTTTTGGTGATATTTTCATAATTTTTATACTTATTCTTATGCTTTCTTGATATTCTTTATTGTCTTTTCTGTAGTACTCTTGTCAGACTGATCTGCAAGAAGCTTTTCTGTAGCAGAAACTACTAGAGATACTATCTCTTTTTTAGCTTCATCTACCATCTTGATCTTTTCTGCTTCTAGACTCTTCTTGCCATTTGCAACCATGTTTTCCACTTCGATAGCAGCGGATTCTAGCATCTCGGCCTTTTTAGCTTCTGCTTCTTTCTTGCCACTCTGGAATAGCTCGTGAGCCTCGGCTTTTGCTCGAGCGATTGTAGCTTCGTAGTCTTTTTGAGTATTTTCTACTAGTGTGGCATTTTCCTTTGCATCAGACAGACCCTTTTCTATCATCTCAGTTCTCTCTGTCATAACCTTTTTCAAAGGCTTTAAAGCAAGAAAGTACAATACGACGATAACCACAGCAAAGTTCACAACTTGTGCGATGATGATTTTAAGGTCTATGTGAAATGTTGTTATAAATGAGTCCATAATAAGTTGAAAGTTATAAAGTCTAAAGTTTATAAAGTGTTAAGATTAAAAAATTAATTTTTGCTCCTAACTCCTAACTACTAGATGATAGAAACTAGTAGATAGATGTCAGTAGCAAAAAACTACTTGATTGAGAATGCGATAACAAGGGCGTAAATAGCAATAGCTTCCGCGAAAGCACATGCGATAAGCATAGGCACAAATATTTTGCCAGATGCTTCTGGATTACGGCCAATAGCTTCCATAGCTTTTGATGCGATAGCTCCGATAGCTAGGGCTGGACCGATTGATCCGATAGCAATAGTTGCTGCCTTAGCTATTTCTGGAATATGTGTTGTTGTCTCCATAATATTTATATAAATTAACTAATAATATTTGACCTCAAATTTTAATGCGCTACTGCGCCATCCTGAACTGTCTTGCTGTGATCTTCATGTTCATCGTGATCTTCGTGATCCTGTGATGCGATGGTGTAGTACACCAAAGTCAGGATGGCAAAGATAAATGCCTGAATAACTCCAACAAAAACTTCAAGAATCAAGAATGGGATAGGTACAGCGTATGCGAGAACTGCTGCCATAGATGCTAGCAACACCTCCCCTGCGAATACGTTACCAAAAAGACGGAATGACAGTGATGCGATTTTTGCAAACTCACCGATCAATTCCAAGAATCCAATTGCAAACATGATAGGTGCAGTGAGAATGATTATAGGATCCTTCTTTATCTTGGTAAATATACTACCAAGAGCATTAAGATTAACATATTTATTGATTGTTTTCCACAGACCTATTGAGATGATTCCAAAAATATTCGCACCCAGTATAGAGATGAGAGCTAGAGCCAAGTTTCCATTGATATCTGCTGTACCACTACGGATAAGGGGGATAAAAGCTTGTCCGTGATCAGTCTGTTCCAGTAGGCCAAAACCACCCAGTGGCAATATACCCATCCAGTTACTAAGTAGTATAAATATGAATACAGGGAAAACCATAGGAAAAGCCTTTTCAGATATCTTCCTGTCTCCAGTCACCTGATCAGCCAGAGACATAGCCCCATCGATAACGAACTCAAAGAAATTTTGAATACCTCGAGGAACCTGCTTGATTTTAAATTTTAGAACTAATGCAAAAATTACTATAACACCCACCACGATCCAGCTAGTGAATAATGCATTCGTGACAGGCATTGGGCCAATATCACCTATATGCTCGGCATATAAAGTAGCCTCGTGAGTTACACCATGTGATTCTTCTACGGCAACAACCTCTGAAGTGTTTGTATTTAAATCTATTTCATTGTGATTAGTTTCTTTTGTCATTTTTAGTATCTTCTTTTTCTATGTCTTTAATATAACTCATGGAAAATCTCACAATGCCGTAAATCGTAATCATAAAAGCGAGTATTGTAAGTGAAATAAAGATTATTGGTTCTGTATTGTATTTTTTATCTAAAAACTTACCCAATACTAGTGATACGATGATAGGAACAGCAATCCAAGAAGAAATCTTCATAGCTATACCCAATCCATCTACCCACCATTTTTTTTGTGTATTATTTTCCATAAAAAGAAAAGGCTTATTGCCCCAGATACCCCTCTATTTAAAGAAGGATGGTGAGTGTGGATGGAATCGGACCATCGACCTCTGTCTTATCAGGACAGCGTTCTACCACTGAACTACACACTCATATATAAAAATAAAAAAACATTCAAAACTAAACAAAACCTACAAATAGTAGGCAAACCAAATATAGCAAAAAATTGACTTTAAAGCAAACAAACGGCCTGCCGTAAAATACGACAGGCCATTTAGTGTTAACTAGCGAAACGGATCATTACTCCGTTGATGTCCAGGATCTTAAAGAACCATTTTTCGGACGAAAGTAAGTCCCCAACAACAAACATTGAAATTTCATAATCTATATTATCCCCATTTTTATAGGTACTAATATGAATTACACCGTACTCAACATTTACCCTGATGTGTTTAACTTTTACACCATTTGCTTCAGAAACTTGAGGAATGGCATTCCGTGTCGATTCGGAAAAATGCTGAATCAGCTTCATATGCTGTTCTGGGTTGATTTTTCTCGTAAAATCTGGTTTTAGTCCTTCAGTTTTAAAAGTTGAAGGATGTTGGATTGCTGAAGTACCTGATTTTTTACCAGAATTCATTGCACTTACCGCATCTGATGGGTAACGAGGTTCCACGGTGTTGCCGCGCGTTTGTTGGTTGCTCATATAATTACAAAATTTAAAAAATGTTTTTTCAAAATATTACACCATAATTTTATAAATGTCAAAAGAAAAGACCTGGTACAAAGTACGCAGGTCTGATCGTTTTTTAGGCTCTTTTTAATTCGCTGCAGCCGGGGCAACTTTCTTTTGGTTTTGAAGTCTGATTACATTAGCCAAGCGTTGGTATTTTGATTCGATGATGTTTGTCATAGTAGTACCTACGTATGTCTTCATGATTTTATCAAATTCACCTACAACACTTTGCTCGCATTCTTTTAGGCGAACTTCATAGCTAACATATTCACTACCATTAAAGCAATTGTGGTCTAAAACCATAGATCCGTCTAATGCCAATGCTCTGATTGAGTAAATCATACCAACTAAGGTCAAATCCATTTTTTTGGTTCTACCCAATAGTGGTGCACTGATGAATACAGAGGTCGGGATCTTTGTCTTTTTACTTTTTTCCCATTCGATTACCTCCTCATCACTAAACGGATGCTCTACATAATCACGGTGATCCATAAATTTCAACGATACACCCATTTCAGTCTTTCTAACTCTAAAAGAAAGCTGATCTTTCAGTAGTGAAAAACTTGAGGTATCGTAGTAGTAATCCTCACGATTAAAACGGCGATCTGTTTCCAAACTTGAATGACTCATGATATCCAAATACTGGAATTGAGTTAAAAAGTTTTTAGACATTGTAGGCTTGTCTGAAGCCATTTGGATTTTTCTTTCAAATCCATTTTGTGGTTTATTCATGATTACAAAAATTGGGTTTTCAAAATAATACACCAGAAATTATAAAATGTCAAACAAAAATCCCCGCCGGAGCGGGGATTTTTGTTTGCATCATAATATAGATATTATGCGCGTGGTGCCATTGGGCGAGCCTCATTAACAGTTAGATTTCGACCATCGAAATCTTGACCATTAAACATTGAGATTGCTTTGTCAGCATCAGCATCGTTTTCCATTTCTACGAATCCAAAACCTTTTGATCGGCCTGTCATCTTATCCATGATAATTGTTGCTGAAGATACTGCACCAGCACCTTCAAAGTGAGCTTTTAGCTCGTCGTTAGTAGTCTTGTAAGGAAGACCACCAACATATAATTTCTTTGCCATATATGACAATGTGATTCTCGGAATAATACTTTGCAATATTAATCTTTGAATAAAACTAATTTATAAATGTAATCGCAAAAGCCTGATTTCATTTACATACCTCAATGTTTACCACAACGAAGAATGCAACTCACCAAAACATAACGCAAACTACTGGAGGCAAGTATAACAGAGATATAAAAACATAGCAAATAGTAAAATACCCGATTTCTCGGGTATTTTACTATTCATCTGTAGCGTCGCCTGTCTCACCAGATGCTAGTGCGTCGATAATCTTTTCTATTTTACCTTCCATTATACCTGGGATATTACTCCATGATTGGCGGATGCGGTGATCAGTCACACGATCCTGAGGGAAGTTGTATGTACGGATTTTCTCACTTCTGTCCCCTGTCCCGATCTGATTCTTTCTATCTGCAGAATATTTCTTTGCTTCTTCTTCTTCCTTCATAGCTTCGAGTTTTGCAGTTAGGATAGACATGGCCTTCTCCCTGTTCCCTAGCTGTGTACGCTCTGAGGTACAGCGCACATCGATACCTGTAGGCTTGTGAATCAATCGAACTGCAGTCTCCACCTTGTTCACATTCTGTCCTCCTGCACCACCAGATCGAGAGTACTCCATATCTAGGTCTGCTGGATTGATTTCAAACTTTGCCTTTTTACGAATAGGTAGCACAGCTACCGATGCTGTAGATGTGTGTATTCGGCCATTCTTTTCAGTCGCAGGTATGCGCTGTACACGATGGACTCCTGTCTCGTAGCGGAGCATCTTGTAGCAATCCTTGCCCCTTACCTCAAAAGAAGCCTCTTTGTACCCACCGACATCATTTGCTGATTCGTAGTTTGTCTTCCAGCCCCAGCCTAGATCCTCGGCATACATCTCGTACATGTGGGCTAGCTGCCATGCGAATAGTGACGCCTCGTCCCCACCGGCACCAGCACGGACTTCGAGAATTATCTCATTCGGGAATTCTTCTTCCTCTTTTTCGGATTTCATTATTTCCTCTACCTGTCTCTCGATGCCGTCCTTTTGGAATTTAATATTTTGAAGTTCTTCTTCGGCCAGGTCTTTCATACTCTCATCCTCGGCAACCATATCATTTACATTTTTTTCTAGAGATAAAAGACGCTCGTATTCATGTGCGAGATAGCTAGTCTTGTGATTATTCTTTAATTCAGTTAGGTCTAACATACAATTTTTGAATTTTTAATTTTGTAATTTTTAAATAATATCTAAATGAATTAATTTTTTAAAACATTTTTTTATAAAATTAAAAATTTTAAATTACAAAATTTTATACTTATATTATAACAGAAGGCAAACAAAAAACCGCCCAAAAAGAGCGATCTTTTATATAAGCTATTTTTTTACTGCTGCTGCACGCTTTTTGAAACGGTCCACACGTCCTGCTGTGTCTAGAACCTTTTCGTTTCCAGTATAGAATGGGTGACACTGACTGCAGATTTCAACGTTGATTTCTTTTGCTGTTGAACCTACTGCAAAAGTAGCTCCACATGCACAAGTAACCTTTGTATTGTTATCGTATTTCGGGTGAATATCTTTCTTCATAGTTTTGTTATATTAGCACGACTTTATTAATTTTGCAACAAATCGATATTTGACTGGATTTTAGCAGTTTTGGTCATAACACTGTTCCCATAACTAGTATTCCCAGTCACAAGGCCACAGGATCTACCAGAGTAGTATTTGCAGGCAGCATTCCTCTCTGCTGTATAACCACCCTTGTTTGCCCCTAGATCAGCCAAATACATAGCAGAAGCCATAAATGCATCTCGAGCAAACCATGGGTCAGGATTTGGTATTCCTAGAGCTTTACCGATTCTAGACTTTAACATCATCCAAGTAGAAGGTATGAATTGTGCAGGACCCATAGCCCCACCATAACCAAATCCACCGATAGGACAAGATATAAGGGTCTTGTAAGGATCACGGCCCACACTAGCAGTGATCTCAAAGAATGGTTTTACATCACGGGTAGGCTTCATAACATTCTTGAAAATCTTGCCACTGCGAGAGCTCACACCGGTACCAGTATTTATATCTGTGACGTAGCAAGACCCCTGATCAGTACCCAGATTACTCTCCTGAGTCAATATACCTAGGACAAAGGCAGCACGCACACCGGTCTTCTCTGATGCCAAATTGGCATATTCTAGAGCTTTTGAGAATGGGATAGCACCAGTATCACGCAGACCGAAGAGTGCAGTTAGTATCTCATTCTTTCTCTTGGCTTTTTCTGCTAGGACTTTTTGGTATTCAGCTTCTTTGTTTTTACTAATAGAAAGAAGTTGTTTTTTGTCTTTTTCATTCTGTTCAACTTTCTTTTTTGTATTCTCGAGCTCTACTTTTACATCGAGCTGTTTATCTTTTTGAATTTCTAGATTTTTCTTTTCTGACTCAGTCTCATTCCTAGCATGCCTTATCAAACCTACTGAATCACCAATAGAGTCAGATAGAGCCATGAATTTATCAAATTCTCCATATACATCAGAGATAGATTCTCCGGATAATACAAAAGAAACAACAGATTTATCATCTATCTCACGGCTCTTGCGAACAAGCTGAGCCAGTGTCTGCTTTTCAGATTCAATCTTCTCTGTCAATGTCTGAATTTTTTTATTCTTTTGAACTATCTCACCCCCTAATTTTTGAATTGTTAAATTTTTTGCCTGAATTTCTTTTTTAGATTTTGCAATCTGAGAAGTGAGGAGCTTGATATCACCAGACAAAGTAGCGGATTTACCCTTTTGTTTGTCGAGCTGCTTTTGTTTTGCTGCTATATCCTTTTCAAGGTTCGCGAGCTCTGCTTCTAATTTGGCACGATCCGCCTGTGCATTGGAAAGATCACTAGCCACTACCAAAGTAGGACCAAAAACAAAAAAAGAAACGAGCACTATGCATAATAAAAACCGTATCTTCATACAGTTTTTATTATAGCATATTTTCTTGTCTGAACTTAATATATTTAAGTATTAAGATTATTATTCAGCTGCTGCTTCCTCTTCTTTCTTGCCTTTTTTCTCTACTTCAATAGAAGATAGGTCAACTGGAGCAGATTCAACTTCTTCTTTTGCTGCTGCAACCAATGCTACCACCTCTTCTGCGTCTGAGATCATAGTCACACCTGCTGGTAGAACTAGATCTGATACGTGAATTTGATTCTCCAGAGTCTCAAGAGTAGATATATCTACAGTGATGTGTGCTGGGATGTCCTTTGGAAGAGCACTTATCTCTACTTCGTGGATAACTTTTACTAGACTACCTAGACCTGTTTTTTCTGCAGGTGCTACACCTACGAATTCAAGAGGTACAGATACTTCTACTGGCTTGTTCATATCCACAGCAAGGAAATCTACGTGCTTTGGAAATCCTTTGATTGGATCTACCTGTACTTCATGGATAAGAACGTCGATGTTCTTGCCCTCGAGAGATAGTACGATAGTACTAGACTCTCCTGCAGCTTTCCAAACTTTTATAAAATCGATACTTGGTACGGAAATAGATGTATTATCCACTTTCGCGCCATAGACTACAGCTGGAACCATACCGTTACTTCGTACGATTGCTAGCTTTTCAGCCTTACTTCGCTTTGTTGCGTTTAATGTTTTCATGGGTCAAATATTAACATTAAAAGCTCTTTTTTGCAAATACTATTGACAATATTCACATATTTGATTTAATTAAAATAAAAAGGAGGATATATGAAAAACAAGCTACCGAGATTTGTTCGTTTAATTAGAGTGTGGTTTTGGCGTACTATTATACCCCTCGAAAAGGATGGGTTTTGGATGATGTTCAACATGTCCAAAACTCGAAAAAATTTTTGGGAATAAATAAAAAGGAGGAATAATATGCATAAAAAAGTATCGCGATTAGTTGACTGGCTAACACCTGGTGCAACACGAATCACAGAAAGCAGAGGAAGAATCCCAAATGATTTAAAAGATTTCTATTCATTTCTTTATAACGAAGCAACAAAGAAGACTCAGAATAACAGAGACCTAAGAAAGCTAATTATTAAGGAATTTGGATCAATTAAAACATGGGTAAAATCTTGCGTATTCCAGTACTCAAAGGACAGAGAACAGAGTTACGAGTTTAACTGGTAATTTGACTGGTAAAATTAAAAAGGAGCCGACGTTGTCAGGCTCCTTTTTTGCATATTACTCTTTTGGCTTCATCAATGGGAATAGTTGAGTCTCGCGGATTGGCTTGTCCACCATAAATGAGAACAATCTCTCTCCGAAACCGAATCCACAAGTAGGTGGCATACCATGTTCTAACATGTCTACGAATTCCCACTCTGGCATCATCGCCTCATCATCCCCTCTCTCTATCAATTTTTGCTGTAGTTCAAATCTTGCACGCTGGTCGATAGGATCATTGAGTTCAGAGAATCCATTCCCTACCTCAGAACCAGCGATGATAATCTGGAAACGCTCGGTCAGATCAGGATTGTCACGGCAAGCTTTTGCCAGTGGCGACACGAGTTTTGGGTGGTGAATCAGAAATACGGGACCTGCGATATTCTTGCGACAGTATTTCCATAGCGTATCCATCAATCTCTCCCTGTTTTCTCCATCATATTTTACACCTAGCTCGTCGAGCTTTTTCGTCATATCAGACTCGCTAGCAGACATGATATCGATACCTGTTTGCTTCAATACTTCATCCTTGTATTCGATCACTGGCCAATCACCGGAAAGATCAAAAGAGTGCCCACGAGTACTAAATGTTGTAGTTCCAAAAACCTCAGTAGCTATTTTTTGGTATAGCTCCTGAGAGAGCTTCATACCATCTTTGTAGTTTGCATAACCCCAGTAGAATTCCATATTTGTGAATTCTTGTAGATGCTCTGGACTAGTGCCCTCGTTGCGATACACGCGACCTATTTCGAAAGTCTTTGGGAATCCAGCTGCCATCAGGCGCTTTTGCCAGAGCTCTCCTACAGAGATACGCATAAATACATCAATATCAAAATCTTTGTGATGAGTCTTGAATGGGTTTGCCTCAGCACCACCAGTAGTGACCTCGAGAGTCGGAGTCTCTACCTCTAGGAATCCATGATCTTTCATAAAGTTGCGAGTTACTTCCCAGAATTTTGATTTCTTGTAGAACATATCTGCTAGTCCGTCTGTAGTTAGGATATCTAGATATCTCTTTCTGAATCTCTCTTCTACGTCCTGAAGACCTGCCCATTTGTCTGGTAGTGGGGCTAGAGCTTTTGTCAGCATCCTCCAGCTATTCACCTCTACTGTAGCCTGACCAGTCTTTGTAGTGAACAGGGTTCCAGATACTTCGATGAAATCCGCCATGTCGACGGTATCGACAAATAGCGAGAACATCTCGTCTGCGAGTGCTCCCTTTTTCAATAGACCTTGAAATACCCCAGATCCATCATTTAGATTAAAAAATAAAATAGCCCCCTGTCCACGTAGAGACATCACACGCCCACCTATAGTGACGGTCTTGCCATTCTCAGACAACATAGGGAAACCATCTATCACCTCTCCGATTGTATAATCACGAAAAGACTCCGCTGTGAACGGATCCATATTCGCTTTTTTTAATAATTCAATTTTTGCTAAGCGCGCAGCGCGCAATTCTTCTGTTGAAGCCATAATTCTATTCTATATCAAGTATAGTATATTTGGAAGCTCCTTTTGGTGTATTGATAGTGACTACATCACCCTTTTTCTTGCCAAATAGTGCAGCACCAAGTGGTGATTTGTTTGAGATTTTATTGTGCATCATATCAGCTTCTTCTGCTCCTACGATACTGTATTTCACTCCATCCTTTGAACCATCTTTTTTGACGTGTACTGTTGTGCCGATCTCTACCTGATTGCTGTGATGCTTTTTTACGACTACAGCAGAATTCAGCATATGATCGATCTGATTAATACGATCTTCAGTCTTGCCTTGGTCCTCACGAGCCTGGTGATACTCTGCATTCTCAGATAGGTCACCTAGTGCCTTTGCTGCTTCTAGGGCCTCTAATATCTCCTTGCGACGAACAGTCTTCAGGTAGTGAAGTTCATCTATTAATAAGTCTTTTTTGTCTTCAGTTATATAATTTGTTTCATTCATGATTGGGTCATTATACATTTTTAGAGGTTATAAGTAAAGATAATTTATTTGAAATATTCGGGCTTGTAAACAGACATATAGTCGATCATCTGACTAGCTACACGCGTAGCATTGCCACTGGCAGCTTTTGGTCCACGCTCCATCATCACAACAAAAGCGTATTTTGGATTCTCATAAGGGAAAAATCCTATGATCCACGAGTTTGTATTTGTGTTGCCTAGACCGACCTGGGCTGTACCAGATTTTGCAGCGACTTTTACATTTGCAAGATTCAATGACATAGCAGTTCCCTCTGTCACAGCCATACGCATACCCTCGCGAATATATTTCATCTTCTCTTCATCTATTTTTATGGTGCTTTTTTTATTTTCCATATCTTTGTCATTATGCAGTAGATGTGGAGTGACAAGATTACCACCATTCACGAGCGAAGCAGTAGCACGCACCATCTGAATAGGTGTGACTTGGAATCCATACTGACCGATAGAGGTATTGTATGTGTCTCCCACTCTCCACGGATCACCCTTGAATGTTTTTATCTTCCATTCTGGAGTAGGTATGCTCCCCTCTTTTTCATTAGACAAATCTATGCCAGTCTTTTTTGCTATTCCAAACATTTGAGTATAATCATCTATCTTTACTATACCGAGACCCTTTTGATCTTTGAATCCGCCACCGATAGCATAGAAATATACGTCAGAAGATACGGCTATCGCCTTTTTCATGTCCACATACCCGAAAACTCCGTGGTCTTTAAATACTGATTTTTTCTCTGGAAAATATGGATTAGGTATCTCGATGGAACCATTGGATAATATGACTTTGAATGGACTTATCACATTTTCAACGAGAGCACCGTACCCGACAAAAGGTTTTACTATTGAACCCGGAGTATACAATCCATTTACCGCTCGATTAAGAAAAACCTTGCGATTATCTGTAAGGTATCCATTGATCACTTGCTTGTCTTTACCTAGAGACAGGACCGCTGGATTATATTCTGGATAACTAGTCAGAGCTATTACTTCTCCACTATTAATATCCATCAAAACCCCAGCACCACCAGAGAACCCTACACTATGGGCCATATCTGCTATATAAGAATATAATTTATTTTGTATATCAGCATCCACAGATAAATAGAGGGCATCCCCAGGCGAAGGAGGAGAGACTATGTTCTCAGATTGAACTACACCTTTTACATTTGTCTCGGTTATGCGTACACCATTTTTACCTTGGAGTCGCATGTCATAGAATTTCTCTACTCCATCCTTACCAATGAAACGATCTTGCCAGTAGGTACCTTTTGAATCTTTAGCTGGGGCACTAACATAACCTAACGCATGAGCGAATCCAGATAGAGATATATAAGTCCGAGTCGGAGCTTCAAATTTACCGCCCTGTATATCCCAGGTATTCCAAGCCAGCAACTTGCCATTTCTGTCATAGATCAGACCTCTGTCTGCGAATATTGGTTGTTTCGACAGAGTATTGTTTTCACTTCTTTTTAAATAGGCTTCACCCTGATGAATCTGCAGTGCTCCTAGCTTCCATACGAAAGTGCCACCAAAAAACAGGAAAAATATCCCCAGCAACACCACAACGTTTTTACTTATTGGCTTTTCAATACGCCCCTCGAACTGCTGAGTATTGAAATTCGGTAAATTTTTTGAATCAAGAAAAATCTCGTCTGGGGCGATCTCTATATCTCTGTATTTATGGCGATAAAATCTAAATTTCATTTTTGATATAAAATTATATATTTTTTTAAATAATTAAGACCAAAGAAAATAATCAAAATCGAAATAGAAAATATGAATGGTGTTATAAAATAATACACAGGTGTGTAGATACTATATATCAGTATACTGATTAAAAAAAATTCATAATAATCATCAAATAAAAATAGTCCCGCTAGTGTGAATAGTGCCACCAAGTACCAAGGTAGTAGGAAAAATAACACAATCAAAACCAGAGAAAATACAACTCTTTGCATTTTGATATTATACGACACAAGGGGGTTTTAACCAAAATTAGCTAAAACTGAGCTTCCTGTATATAGATCTAATTATCAAAAATACAATAAAAGCGATAACTAGATAAAATACAAAAGGTGTGCCGAAGATAAATGAGGCAATAGCCAAGAAAAATAATTTTACATAGGCGATGGGCTTGTCTGCGCCACCCAGACTCTTCTTTTCAGCTTTTTTATTATCAGAAACAGTCGTCCCCTTTACTGTGTTTTTATTATCAAGAGAATCAATCTCTTTTTGGGTCTCGTCTTTTGATACAGTTATCTTTGTATAAGTCTCGTCACGAAAAGTATCCACAGAAGACAGAGAATTTGATATTGGAGTAGCAAAAGATTCTGGTAGGATATCAGACAGGTTTGCTTTTGTCTCGTCGAGTTTATTTTTCAATGCATCAGTACTCGATACAGGAGTACCATCTATCTGCTCTATCAATTTAGAAACAAATTTACGATCCTCTTCTGTAGTATTCCTCTCTAGAACTACGGGGGAAGATTTACCAGATTCGATAATCTTGGAAGATAGTATCTTTGCAGAGATGACGTGGTCCCCAGCTGTCACCTTCCATGAAATAGATACATTTTGGATGGTATCTTTGGGTACAGATATAGTCCTAGTGCCGAGTATCACATTCTTGTCGTAGAATTCTACATTGGCCTCTAGAGGATAATTGTCTCCATTCCACACTGCAGTATAAATCTTTACAGTCTGACCCTCTACGAGAGGATTCTCGGAATACCAAATCTGCCCAGGAATGAATCCAGTATTTGCCACATCGGCGGCATATACATGCCCACAGAAAAAAGTAAAAATAATTAAAATAAATATTTTATATTTCATTGTTTATATTGTATCACGCGAGTAGACGGTCTCCAATCAGTAATGCATCCCCTGCACCTAGTGTGATGATGATATCCTTGTCGTGTAGCCCCATCATGCTGAGAGTCTCGAATGCACTATCAAAGTCAGGGAATGATGCAGAATTATTTTTATGCTTATTTACCTCTTCTGATAAAATTTTTGAAGATACAGTTCCATCATCTACCTCACGAGCTGCATATATAGGCAGGAAGAGCACATTGTCTGCAGATACAAAACTCGTAGCAAAATCTGCTAGCAATGATTTTGTACGGCTATATAGATGTGGCTGGAATACAATAGTCAAACGGTATCCATCCTCTGCAGGATACAATTCGCGAAAACCTTGGAGACTGGCCTTTATCTCTGTAGGATGGTGGGCGTAGTCATCGTATACGATAGCACCACTATCAAGCTTGCCTTTGTATTGGAATCGTCTCCATGTACCAGAGAAATTCACCACTGCACCCCTAGCATCATCCTCTGTTATACCCAGGCATGTAGCCACGGCCACCGCACATGCTGCATTTTTCTTGTTGTGTATACCAGGGATTTTCAATTTTAAATCAGCTTCGTAAAAATCTTGATAGTTTACAATAGTAGCTTTTGTATCAGCGATGATATCTGGGATATTGTTGTCGTTTGGATCACATACTATAAATCCATCTTCGGGGACCTTCATAGCCAACTCATGGAAAGCACTTTTTATATCTTCGATATCTCGGTAGTAGTCTAGGTGATCTTCATCTACATTTGTAATCACCAAAATCTTTGGACTCATATTCAAAAACGAGCGACGGTACTCGCAAGACTCTGCGATAAATATCCCACTGTGGCCGTATACAAAATTTGTCCCGTCAGACAGTAGACTACCCACGACGACTGTCGGATCCCTCTCCAGGTCTCTGAATATCTGGGCGGTCATACCCGTAGTCGTGGTCTTGCCATGAGTACCAGTGACGGCTATCGTGTACTGATCTCTTGATATCTCGCCTAGCATTTGCGGATATGAACGTATAGGAATATCTTGGAATTTTAATTCAGAGAAAAACTTTTCATCGTAGTATTCGATAGCAATGGTATAGACTACGAGATCTGCATCTGCGGGAATATTTTCCATAGATTGCCCTAGAACAATATCCGCACCGAGAGAAGATAAGTCAGCTGTTATATTTGACTCGTGCACGTCTTGACCTGAAACCTTCTTTCCCATAGATACCATCATACGAGCAATAGCCGAGATACCAATCCCGCCTATTCCTATAAAGTGCACATGTTTAATTTTTGATAAGTCGATGTTCATCCCGATACTAAATTTTAACTGTTAATTTTATCATTATATCCCGTAATCAAAAATTTACTACGGGACAGGTATTATTTTAAAATTACTTCTTCACCATCACCCATAAAAGTATATTTACCATCTTCGACTATTATACCTTGTCCATCTCTCAAAATTCTAAAAGGATACTCTAAAGTCTTCATTCTTTCACGAATAAAATCTTCTCTATTTTCCCTATAATGAACTCTTAAAACAAAAGGAACATAACCAAGAGCAGTAAAATCAGTAACGCCAAAACGATCCACACTCGAATCATTCCAGTCAGACACTACAACACTTGGACACATTATATATGCACCTGCGCTACTGCCAATATACACACGTCCCTCATTTATTAATTCCTTTAAAATGTCCGCAAAACCAGTTTCTCGAATTACTCTCAATAAATAAAAAGTATTACCACTTTCTATATGAACTACATTTTTATCTTTAAAAAAATTTCTAATCTCCTCACTTGTCTTGCCCTCTATATCAAATTCCTCAAAATTATATTTCTCATTTACTAAAGTATTTCTTGTTGAAGCAATAAAACTACTATCCTTTTCACCCTTTGACGCAGTAGTGACCCAGCCGATTTTCATTTGATCCTTTGAAATACCTACGGCATCATAACCGTATTTCAAAAGAAAACTAAAATCTGAAGCTAAAATTAATTTCATAAGATTATTTCTTTAATTTTTTCCAATAGGCCGGCACGACTTTCCCCATTGAATTGATGATCTCCAGGCAAGCTTGTAAATTTTATCTTATCTGACAGGCCATCTATTTTCAAATCACCCAATACATTATCGTCACTAGCTTTAATAATTGTAATTTCTGTATTTTCTGCAAGCGCATTGTAAAGAGGGATCGGTACTGTTTTTTCTCTTTCACCCCAATACAGGCTGGGAACAAAGGTTATCGTGCCATCTCGACGACCAAGAACTGAAACCCCTTCAGTATTTATCTTTGTATCTGGGTGATTTTTAAACAAATCTATCATTCTCTGATTGTTAACATCTAGAGACGGTGCAAGAAAAATAATTTTACGAATATTGGCAGGCTTAACCATAGCTGGTATTAGACAACCTTGTGAATGAGCAATAATGTCTATAATTGCGTCAGGATTCTGCTCCCTAATTTCTGATATATTTTTTGAGAGCATTTGCGCCTGAATACTCAGAGGTGTAGCAGTAATAGTATTGTTCACTACGTCAACATTATTATAATCAAATAAAAATGTTTCAATGCCATTTTCCTGTAGCATCTCAGCTACACCCATAGGGCCCGAGAGCAACCCTCGGTCATCTTTTGCGACTCCGAACCCATGAGAAAATATTACAATGTGCTTTTCGTTTTGCATTATTTTAAATCTAATTCTGCTAAAAGTTCAGGGAATTTATCTGTGCCCATATCTGAAAAACAGAAATGTCCCATGTCTTTAAATTCGACTATCTTTATATTTTTAACTTTTGATTTTATTATTTCAATACTGTCCTGTACTTCTTTCATATCATTTGTAGAAGAAAAAATAGTTATACCGTCAGTCTTGTCTACAAGATTTTCATCTAGATTAAAATCAAAAATTCCTGTATCTAAAAATTTATCAGGATCGATCCATGGAGCGACGAGGACAACCTTGCCTACTTTTATATTATTTTCACTAAGATAACGCAAGATCAATCCACCTCCGCAAGAGTGACCAATCAAAATAGTATCCTGATCCAATGGAAACCGCTCTAGCATTCCACTCCATGCAGAATATTCTGGATTATACGGCACAGGCATCTCTGGTGTCTGAGCGACAATATCCTTTAGCAAAAATTGCTTTTGGATCCAAGGTAGCCAATGACAATTCGAAGACGCCGGACGATCTACGTCATAGTACTCTTCTTTACTTGGCATCCCATGTATTATTATTGCTGTTTTCATTTTATTTTAATTTATATTTATCAAAGCCTAATTTAACAAGTTCATCATGGGCTTGCCACACATCATCTGGAATATCCTGTTCAATCTGGAAACCCAATTTAGGATACTCTTTAATTCTCTCCAAGTCACCAACCATCACTTCAATAAAATCCTGATTACCCCATTCTTCATATGATACAAGCGGTGATGTTACTAGCAAGTCAATTTCTGGCCACTGTTTTTTAATCGTAGCAAAAGTTCTCCTTTCCATATAAGGTTTTTGCACTGCAATGATACTGTTTAATTTTATGTTTTTTTCTTCTAATATTTTTTTAGTAAATAAAATATTCTCTCCAGTATTACTAGCCTTATCTTCAATCAATATTTTATCAGCAGGTACCCCCATTTCTATAATAACATCCGAAAATTCAACTGCTTCTGGTCTATTAAATTTTGAAATTTTACCAAAACCACCAGAACAAATAATAAACGGGGCATGACCTTGTAAATATAAATATGCAGCCCTCTCAGCAACACGTAAATCCGTAGAACCCAAGACAAAAATAGCATCCACCGGTTTTAAATCTTGATGCATGAGCATATAATCCCATATTATCTTTGCGTATTTATTGACTTCATCCATTTTATTTAAATTTCTTTACTAATTTTACAAATTCATCATTACGCTCGTATTCATTGTTGTATTGAGAAAAAGAAGAAAAGGCTGGAGAGAATAGAATGATGTCTCCCCTTTTTGCGGATTTTGTAGCAGTATCAAATGCCTGCTTTAGATTTTCAGTCTTTATACTTTCAACTTTCAACTTTTCACTTGATAACTTATCAGTGCCAGTACCCGGAATAGTCACTACCAATTTACAATATTTATTGATAGCTTTTACAAAATCTATAACTGGAATATTCTTATCATTACCACCACAAATCAAAATCACATTTTTCTTTTCACCGATAGCTTGCAGCCCAGAAATAGTCGCCTCTGGTGTAGTAGCATTGTTGTCATTATAGATCTTGATACCACGAGCATTCTTTACGAGTTCAAGTCGCCCTTCGAGACCCCCAAAATCTTTTACCGCTTTTTTGATTTTTGACTCTGGTATACCAAAAAGTTTCGCAACTTCTACAGCACAGGCCATATTCTCCATCTGGTGTACACCGGGTACTGCAAACTTCCAATCTTTTACAGTATTCGGCTTCACCACTATGAGCTTACTCTTTATATCCTTTGGTATTAATTTCTTCATACCCGGACGGATCACTAGTGTATCCCCCGCCTTTTGATATTTAAAAATATTGGCCTTGTCGGCAAAGTATAGGTCCATATTATCCCGATAGTAATTCATATGGTCAGTCATAAAATTAGTGAATACAGAAATATGCGGAGATAATTTTGAATCACCAAAACCTTGGAGCTGCCATGAATCAAGCTCTGCTACAAGAATATCGCCATCTTTTACTTTTGAAAGGAGTGGGAGTGTCGCTACACCGCGTACATTGCCACCGATGAATACACTCTTGTTTAAAGATTTCTCTTGAGATTTCAATATCTCATATATCAAGTTTGTCGTCATGGATTTACCACGAGTACCAGTCACTCCCACGATCTCTACGCCGGGTGCGCATTTTGCAAAGAGTGATACATCCATCTCTATCGGGATATTGTTCTTCCTCGCCTCTGCAATATATACAGAATCCATAGGAATACCTGGATTTTTTATTATCATATCCCTATCACGAAAATCCTCGAGCCTATGCTCGCCTAATACGAATTTTATATTTGGGAATTTCGAGAGGACTTTTACTGAAGTTGCTAATTGATCAGAATTCTTTAGATCAGTCACTATCAAATCCGCACCGCACTCTGCTAGGAATTTGGTATATCCGAGTCCACGCCCCAGTAGTCCTAAGCCCATAATCGTTATTTTTTTGTCCTTAAATAGATTCTTGTAGTTTTTCATTGAGAGCTCATTATAACACAAAAACCCTGTATTTTAAACAAAAAGAAAACAGCCCTGGGAGCTGTTCTTTTTTAAAAAATTGAGAGGAGGTTAATCTCCTTGTCTTGGGTATTGGCCACCATGGCGACCTTGACCGGAACACTTTCCGCCGCGAACCCCATCTTCTTCATTGTGATGAGTGCAAGTTTCTATGTTTTCAGTTCTCTCATTATATCCCTCATCCATCTTTGTATGAGGAACCTTGGCATCTCCATTTTCAGCTGGAGTAACTGTTTCTTTATTTGGCATAGGTTTGGGATTTTTTACAATCATCACATTTAAAAAACAAAATGTCAATAAAAAAAACCGCAGGCTTTCGCCTGCGGCTATTTTATTACTTTAAATATTTTTTTAATTCTTCCATATCGTCAAAATGATTTTTCACGCCATTTATCTCTTGATATTTTTCATGCCCCTTGCCAGCTACCAATATATAGTCCTCTGGTACAGACATCTCGCAAGCTTTCTGTATAGCCTCGTGCCTATCGGATATGACATACACACCCTCTACATCCTCGGGTAGTCCAGCGCGCATATCTGCGAGTATATCCTCAATCTTTTCACTGCGTGGATTGTCAGAAGTCAGAATGACAACATCACTATCCGCATATGCAATCTGAGCCATCATCGGGCGCTTTGTCTTGTCCCTCTCACCACCACATCCGACTACAGTGATGACCCTACTATCAGTAGATTCATCTCCTGCAAGGCGCAGAGTCGTCTGCAAGGCATTCTCTAGTGCATCCGGAGTATGTGCGTAGTCTACGATGCCAGTGACACCACTGTCTGATTTAAAATAATTAAATCGTCCTTCTACTGGATCTAGCTTTTTTATCTCAGATATTAATCTGTCGTCCTCTATCCCTAGGAGTGATGCCGCACCATACACAGCGAGGACATTATACATATTGAAATCGCCAATCAATCTGGATTCCAATTTTGAATCGAAAGATGCCGGTTTTTTAAAACCATAGAAATATTTTTTTGCTTTTGTATCTAGGAGCATTGCCTCTCCACTTCCATCATCGATATTGGCAAGAGCAAAAGCAGTATCATGCAGACCGTCGAAAAAAGCTTTTTTTGCATTCAGATAATTCTCAAAATCTTTATGATAATCGAGATGATCGTGAGTCAGGTTTGTAAATATACCCCCAGTAAAAGATAGACCTGCGATTCTCTTTTCAGCTACTGCATGGGATGAGACTTCCATAAAACAATATTCACAACCAGCATCCACCATAGTAGATAGTATATTATTCAAAGTGATCGCATCTGGAGTAGTAGGTATGATTCTCTTGGAATCGATGATTTGATCACCAATCTTGTCAGCGACAGTAGAGATGAGCCCAGTCTTATAGCCCAAGTTTGAAAATAGATTATGCGAAAGAGTAGCTACGGTAGTCTTGCCATTTGTACCAGTGACTCCAACCAATTTTAATTTAAAAGATGGATGATTGTAGAAATTGTGCGCGATGATACCGACTGCCCCCTTTGTGTCGCGAACTTTTACATAAACCACTCCATGATTATATTGATCTAAATCCGCCTGGTGCACTATCACCTTTGCACCCTTTGATATCACATCATCTATAAAATTGTGCCCATCTGTAATATGACCTTTTATGGCCACAAAGAGTGAATTCTCTACTATATCTTTATTTGAAAGCGAGACAGCAGAAATAGATACATCTACATTGCCATGTGTTTCTAGGACTTCTATGTTCTTGATGATATTTGATAGTAGCTTCATATATATACTATAAACCCTTTGTGGAATAAAAAAAAGCCCCCTAAAAGGAAGCTTTTTTTCTTTAAATTACTTATTAAGCCACTGATTGTAGACCTCAATAATAATTTGTGGAACTCTTTCTTTTGAGTTCTCGGGAAGGCTCGTATCAATAACTAGATCAAAATTTGATGTATCTGTATGATCTTTTATCCCATACAAATCATCATATCTTTTTTTCTCACTCTCCAAACGGATATCAAATGAGCGAGCTATGTCTGATACATCTTCTGACTTAGATAAATTTTCATTCAATCTGTCTGGATTTTCTACTGCTGATTTAAGAAATCGAGTAGCCGCAATTTTTGAATCACACTTCAAAAAAACTTTAAATGAATCCGGTATAAAATAAAACCCTAAACGTGAATCGAGAACAACATTGTCCATCTTTCCAATTTCAAGATTTGAATCATCCAACATTTTGTCTATAGTTGGATCTTTTTCTGCAATACTACCCAATTCTTGTAATGTCACACCTTTTTCTAGTGCTATAGATCGCATAAAATCTCCGGTTGATTTATGAGTATAACCTAGAGTGTTTGCTATTTTTTTTGAAGTAGTTGATTTACCACTTCCATTATTCCCCGCAATTGTGATTAAATGTTTTTTCATGATAAATTAATTTTCTTTTATTTAAAATAACATATTTATAAAGTATAGTCAAAAAGGCTTATATTTGCTATATTCTAAAAATGAAGATTCTAGCGATAGAGACCTCTTGCGACCCCAAAGGAAAGAGTACTTCCTACGGGGCGGGAAGTGGTAATTTAAATTTTAATTCAAAGTATAATTAATATTATGAAGATACTAGCAATAGAAACATCTTGCGACGATACAGGAATAGCGATACTCGACGCGCGGAAGCGTGGAAAGAGTAGTCACTGTCTGCACATGATGGCAAATGCAATACAATCCCAACCCATCCATACGAACTATGGTGGCGTATTCCCTATGATGGCAAAGCGCGAGCACGGCAAGAATATCGTACCCGTTTTTGAAAAAGCACTCAAAGATGCAGGACTATTTAAATTAAAAATTAAAAATGAAAAATTAAAAATTGATGAGGTAAAAATAAAAGAGATACTCTCAAGAGAAAATGACTTACCAGAAACATTCATAAATTCCATATCTAAGATAGCCAAGCCCAAGATAGATGCCATAGCTGTGACAGTAGGTCCAGGCCTCGAGCCAGCACTATGGGTAGGTATCAGCTTTGCAAAAGCACTGTCTATCGCATGGGATCTCCCACTACTACCTGTGAACCACATGGAGGGGCATATATTATCTATATTGATGACAGATGAGGGGAAAATTCCAGAGATACAGTTCCCTGCTCTTTCTCTGCTCGTATCTGGTGGACATACAGAGCTAGTCCTCATGAAAGATTTCGGCAAATACAAAGTCATCGGTCAAACTCGTGACGATGCAGCAGGTGAAGCTTTTGATAAGGTAGCCCGCATGCTATCCCTGCCGTACCCCGGCGGACCAGAGATTTCTAAATTGGCAGCAGAGCATCGAAAGAATTCAAATACATCCACCTCCCCCGCATTGGCGGGTACTCCTCAAGAGGAGAATAAAATTAAATTACCTCGCCCAATGATACACTCTGGAGATTTTGATTTTTCATTCTCTGGACTCAAGACTGCAGTGCTGTATTTGATACGCGACCTTGGAGATATAAATGATGAACAAAAAAAAGAAATAGCTTGTGAAGTAGAAGATTCAATAGTAGAAGTCCTGACATACAAGACAATCAAGGCCATAGAAAAATATAAAATCCAGACGCTGATAGTGGGTGGTGGAGTATCTGCAAATACGCATTTACAAAAAGTATTGAGAGAGAAAGTAGGTTTAAAAATTAAAAATGAAAAATTAAAAATTAAAGTATACTTCCCTACAAAAAAACTTTCTACTGACAACGGCCTGATGATAGCCATCGCAGGATACTTTAATTATCTTAAAAAACCAATAAAAAAATCCCGCTCACTTTCATCTCTGAAAGCAAACGGGAATTTAGGGCTCTAAAACGACTTTATAAATATACAAAACACTTTTTTACTGCGCTGAGGTCTACTTCGTGACCAGCAAAACGAGACTCGACATGACCAACAGGCAAGTATTCATGGTGACACAAACTCATGCATCCCAACAAATCCAGAACACGATGGCTAAAAAATAGTTCAGCGGTTTTTTCTGGCCCATGATCTTCCAACCATGTTAGCTCCTTGAAATGAGGGTAGCCAAGTTTTGATGCAACTTTTGCAACATTATAAAGATAATGAGGATAGCCCTGGGCTTTTACACCCAAGATACTTAATAGATAATCCTGATCAGAAGCAAACACAGTTCTATTTATGCTCGGGAGAGGAGACCATCCTGCCTCAACACTCAAGCATAAATCAGCAACTTCATTTCCATCAGACAATACAGGACTGATCTTCACATAACCATCTCTCTTATTTGGATCATACGCACTCTTTACATCTTCGGTTATCCTGACCCAGGGGATATTGCTGCCACTAACAGCAAATTTACCCTCCAAGTGTTCGTAGTAAATAAGCGCGGATCCATCATACGGAGCCCAAGGCGATGATTCTACTTCAACACAATCAAATCCTAAAAATCTCAAAACACCTATATGCTCCCATACTGCGATAGATTCTGAGCCCGAACAAAGAGATATTTGCCCGCGTCTTTTTTCTGCAATTTTGTGATTAATAGGAATCACCCCATCTTTGGTTTTCCACCACCACCCAGAACGAACGGACGGAGAAAATTTAATCCATGCTGACCTTCCCCAGTAATCCTTACCAGAGATAAGCACAGGCTCTTTCAAAATCTTTTGTTTTATTTCCATGGCTTTTGTTAAGTTTTTCTTTTTACATTACCACTTTTTAAAATTAAGTCAAAGCATAATATAAATAAAAAACCCGTTCACTTTCATCTCTGAAAGCAAACGGGAATTTGGGGTTTTAATTACCTAACTTTTTTTACTAAGTTTTTCTTGTGCATTAAATAAATCATCCATAGATTTTCTATTCATTTCTCTAATATAATCTGGCTTATCGAGCCAAAAAGACAAAGAAATCATTTGCATTCTTTTAATTTCTTCTTTCGACATATCTGATTGATGACATCCAACCTTAAAAACACCATCGAGTGAATCATTTAAAAGTGACAATGAATTCAAAAAATCTTCTAAATTTACAAATCCAGAATTTTTAATACTGATAGTCTCGATACGGTACAAAGTAATTCCGATAAATCCATACATATGATCACGTATCATCTTGAAAAGATTATGTTTTGGATCATTAGGGTTATACTGCAAGTCAAAAGAAAAATTCAACTCAAAAAATTTCTTAAATTTTTCAGGCATCTTATTTTTAATTTCATTAATCAAAGCAGTAAAAACTTCTTCTTGTTTTTTAGCCTTGAGGCGATCAACTCTAGCTTGGAGAGAATTAGTATAATTGTCATATTCATAACAAAAATTTAGAGCTCTACCAAGAGAATAATCAGAATCATTAGATGTCTTTGAGACGTTGATTTTAGGTTTTTGATTTTCCATAATTATTTGTTTTAAAGTTTCTTTTTTTCACAGATTACCACTTTTTAAAATTAAGTCAAAATAGTTTTTAATAATTGGAAAGATGGCTTTAAAAATGCTATATTTTATACATGCAAGACAAACCTGAATACAAAGAACCAAATATTGATAAAAAGCTATTACAACCATACAACCCAGCCGATACTGAGGATCGTATTTACCAGCAATGGCAAGATAGTGGATTTTTTAATCCGGATGTTTGTATAGAAAAAGGAGTCACAAAACCCGACGCTCCACATTTCTCTATCGTCCTACCTCCTCCAAATGTGACAGGTACACTACACCTAGGTCACGCTTTTGAAGACACAATGCAAGATGTCTTAGTTCGGTATAATCGTATGAAGGGAAAGAAAACTCTTTGGATCCCTGGTACAGACCATGCAGCTATCGCCACACAATCAAAAGTTGAAAAAATTCTAGAAAAAGAAGAAGGAAAAAGAAAGACAGATCTAGGCCGTGAAGAATTCCTAAAACGCGTAGACAAATTCGCCCAAGAGAGTCACGACACTATAGTATCTCAGATTAAAAAGATGGGTGCATCCATAGACTGGTCTCGTGAAGCATTTACCCTAGACGAAAAGAGGAACTTTGCTGTACGCACTGCATTCAAGAAAATGTACGACGAAGGTCTGATCTACCGTGGGTATCGTATTGTGAACTGGGACCCAAAAGGCCAGACGGTAATATCAGATGACGAAGTAGTTTACGAAGAAAGAAAAGCAAAACTATACACATTTAAATATTCAAAAGACTTCCCTATCTCTATATCTACGACTCGACCAGAGACAAAAGTCGGAGACATGGCAGTAGCTGTAAACCCTGCAGATGAAAGATATACTCAATATGTCGGTCAGACTTTTGAAGTGGCTGATTTTTGCGGAGTACCACTATCAATCAAAATAATCGCAGACCACAATGTAGAAAAAGATTTTGGTACTGGAGCCCTCGGAGTGACCCCGGCAGATAGTCAGATAGACTGGGAAATGGCTCAAAAGAATAACTTGGAGGTAAAACCAGTTATCAATGAATATGCCAAGATGACAGTAGGTGGTGAAAATCTTCTGGGAAAGAAGACAGGTGAAGCTCGTGAGATAGTAGCACAGTGGCTACGCGATAATAATTTGATGGAATCTGAAGTCGAAGTTGATCAAAATGTATCGACAGCAGAACGCACAGGTGCAATCATCGAACCAATTCCAAAACTACAGTGGTTCATAAATGTAAACAAACCAATAGAAAGACATACTGGCAAGACCTTAAAGGATCTGATGCTTGAACCTGTTGTTGATGGCAAAATAAAAGTATTACCAGATAGATTTGAAAAAATATATTCACACTGGATTGCGAATCTTCGCGACTGGTGTATATCTCGCCAGATCTGGTACGGACACCGTGTGCCTGTATGGTACCGAGGTGATGAAGTTTATTGCGATATGGAAGCACCCGAAGGTGAAGGCTGGGAACAAGACTCTGATAGTCTAGACACTTGGTTCTCTTCAGGACTATGGACATTCTCTACTCTCGGATGGCCAGATATGAATTCTGCAGATTTAAAGAATTACCATCCTACTACAATAGTTATGCCGGGATATGAAATCCTGCCATTTTGGGTTGCTCGTATGGTCCTCATGTCTCAATATCTATTAAATGAAGTTCCATTCGATACTGTTTATTTCCATGGGATAGTTCGTGATAGTAAAGGTAAGAAATTCAGCAAGTCTGCAAACAATGGAATAGACCCAATAGATGTGATAAACGAATACGGAACAGACGCATTACGCATGGCACTCGTCGTAGGTGTAGGCCCAGGTAATGATACAAAATTTGATATGCAAAAAGTAAAAGCATACAAGCACTTTGCAAATAAACTCTGGAACATCGCGCGCTTTACCCTATCGAGCACTGAAGGCATCACATGTGATCCAAAGTTTGACGCATATACAGATAGTGAAAAAACTTTGATCGAAGAGCGAGACAATCTGATATCTGAGATCACAAAAGAAATGGATGAATACAAATTCTATCTAGTCGGAGAAAAGCTCTATGCATATGCATGGACACGATTTGCAGATGTGATAATTGAGGAAAGCAAAATAATACTAAACGGAGATGATGAGAGTGCGAAAATGGCTCGTGCACAATTCCTATTGAATACTCTAGAGAAGATAACAACAGTACTCCACCCATTCATGCCATTCGTCACAGAAGAATTGTGGTCTATTATTCATAAAGACACAGGCCTATTGATGGTAGAAAAGTGGCCAACAATAAATAATGGATAATCTTATATCAGACCCAAAAACTCTAATATATGCAGTACTAGGAGGAGCACTACCAGCCATACTATGGCTATGGTTTTGGCTAAGACAAGAAGACGGAGACGACAAAGAACCAACAGGATTGATAATCATGTCTTTTGTGCTCGGTGGGGTGATGGTACTACTAGCTATATGGCTACAGAGATATTCTGCCACATTGATACTAGACAAGACATGGCAGATAATTGCATTTGCAGCGATAGAAGAGATTCTAAAGATGCTAGCAGTTATAGTAGTAGTATTTGGTAGTGGACATATAGACCAGCCGATAGACTACCCTATGTACTTTATCGCAGCCGCACTGGGGTTCGCTGCACTTGAAAATGTATTCTTTCTGATCAACCCACTCCAAGTAGACGGGACAGTTGTCGGACTACTCACTGGCAACTTGCGATTCCTAGGATCGACACTACTGCATGCTATCGCAAGTAGTATGATAGGTAGCGCATTTGGATTGGCATTTTACATAAAAAGATTTAAAAAAAGATATGCGATTATCGGATTACTACTCGCAATTACCTTGCATAGCCTGTTCAATTTCTTTATAATGAAAGGAAGCGGTGAAAACTTTCTGTCTGTCTTTGGTTTCCTGTGGGTAGTCGCGATTATAAATATTCTTATTTTTGAAAAACTAAGAAGAATGAGTCCGCGCTTTGCGCAAACAATATAAAACTATGCTAAAAAAGAAATCTTTTTTTGAAAAATTAACCGGTGGTATTAAATTCGATGACGAGAGTGAATTTCTCGTAGACGAAGAGCCGAAGTTAATGAAGAAAAATCACGAAGTTGAATTCAAAGAAGAAGTCGAAGAAGAACAAGACGGAGAGCTCACTATCGACCTATATCAGACAAATGGCGAGATCGTAGTGCAGAGTATGATAGCCGGTGTACTACCAGAGAATCTATCTATTATGATCACAAGAGACACTCTGACTATCAAAGGTAAAAGAGAAGAAAATAGATCAATAAAAGAGGGAGATTACTATGTCAGAGAGCTATACTGGGGAAGCTTTTCAAGAACAATTAGCCTACCAGAAGAAGTAGACCCTGAAGAAGCTGAAGCAATAGAAAAGCACGGCCTACTCGTGATCAAGCTCCCAAAGATAAACAAGCACAAACAAACAAATCTAAAAGTGAAGTCTATATAAATAAAACCCCGCAATTGCGGGGTTTTATTTATATCGTGATGCCTAGACTAAGGATGTCGAAAGATTCCAACTTTATAAAAACTATCGTGGGTGGTTATATGACTTCGCTCGAACCTATTTTATTAAAAATTCTTAAAATAGCGAGAACACTCCCTTTAAATCTATTATTTTTTACTCAAATGAAAACCAAGAAAAGATAAATACAATGCAATAATCATTTCAATCCAACTAAGCCAAAGTGGATATTCTTGACCTGCTATCTGTATTTCAAAAACAGTTAATATTTTTAAAAAATGCACGAGACCCACAATTAAAAATATAATTGATGTAATGTATAAATAATTTTTCTTTTTCATGTTCATTATTATGTTATGTTAAAGTATACGACAGGCTCATTTGAGGACTCAATAATATGGGTTTCTTTGTTGGGTGTTATTCCATCTGTCATACAGGTATTATCTCAAAACACCCTTATAATGCAAGGCAATTCAACTTGCATTTTACCTTGTTTTGTAGTATAATATATAGAGTGGCTTAAAAACATAGTTGAGCATAAATTTGAGCAATTCCAACTATAACTCCAATAGAAATAATAGCAATTATTGTTGCTCTCTTACCTCCTACATATCAGAAACAAAAAAACCTCGATCACCGAAATGACCGAGGCTCTGGTTTTAAGCTTACCCTATTGATTACTGAAAGATAAGATTAGTTACATCCTATCATAAAAAACTTACATGTCAAACAATGAACATGAACTCGTTGAAAAAAAATAAAAGGTTAGACCAAATGATCCAACCTTCTCTTTTTACTCTACCCCAAGCCAACCTCCGTCAGAACCGCCACCATGTGCAGTTATAACTAGGCGATTTTCTCCTTTGGTAATAATGTACACCTCTTTTTTGTGGCGTTCTTGGTGCTCAATTTTATCAGCACCCATAAAATTACCCATTTTTAAAAGTTTAGCCTTGAAGCGCTTAACTAATGCTGCAGGAGTGTTTCCTGGTTGGCCTGGACGACCAGAAGCTTTGATGCTTTTTTCATCTAAAATGATTTCCATAATGTTACGTATTATTTGGTGAATTCTTTTTTAGATTACACCTAAAACATACTCATGTCAACCCAAGGTTAATTTATTACTCAATCTATTATCAGAACTGAAAATTTTGCTAGGAAGGAAGAATCCAAATTAATAAAGAATCACTCGAAAGGGTGATTTTTTTTATTACAAAATAGCCTTCTTTACATAAAATAAAACGTGTACAAATAAAAAAGACACCCTAACCAGCAAGAAAGGGTGCCTTTGACAAGTTTGAACAACCTATTGAGCATCAGCTATTCTAGAATATTATATCATCTCATGATACATACAGCAATATCTTAATATGGCATCTGGGTCGGTAACCGTTTTAATATATAAATTAAACCTAAAAAACAAAGCTCAGAAACTAAAATTCTGGGTTTTATTATTTTTACTTATTCTCAATCCTAACAAAAAGCCTCTTGCCTTGTTCTAAATTAGAATCTTCACCATCTAAAGAATAAACATTATTCATTTTTTTGATTACTTTTGCTCCGAGTTTTTTATGCAATTCTAGCGTTGCTGTCCTGTCTGGATCCAAGAAAGACACAACATTCGTGCCGTACACTTCATTTAAAAGCCTGTTGTACAGTCTTTCACCTATACGATTGCCTCTGTATTCCTCATCTACAACGATATCACATACATATACTTCATTCTTATTTGTTCTATAGCTTGAAATACTACCTATGATTTTTTTACCATCACAAGCAACAAAAACATAACCAAAACGAATAATCATAGGCATATCATATTTATTAGTGACTTCTTCACCCCAAATTTTCGTCTCAAGGAGCCTAATTTCATTTGAATCAGAAACTTTTGATTTTTTAATTATTATTCTCATAATCTGTATATTTAAAGATTTTTCTTCATAATACTTTATAGAGATTTTTTGTCAATTTTCGCTAAAAATACCTCAACCATAGAGGCAATAATTATCATAACTAGGATAACCCAGATCAATTCCTCAACCACACTACCACCGAACATGGGTCCGATAGTTTTTTCATAATTCATAGACCATGCACCCCAGCGAGTAGCTGGTAAGTCAATTATAAAAAACAATACGCCGCCAAGAAGACCCGAGAGAAGAATAAACTTTATTCGAGCAAAAATTATATCTTTATATCTAAGTAATAAAAAGAGAATCATTGGACAGAAAAATAAAGTATTTAAAATAAAATAAGTATATTTATCCATATATTTTCTTTCTCATTAATAATACTATGATTGTCAGTTCTTGAGGAAGAGTGAGTAAGATCAAATACTCCTCTAGTGGTAATCCTAGGAGCCATGGTCCGAATGTATTGTGATATGTCCAAGTATGCCAAAAGACACTTCCAACAATATCAAAACAGAATCCCCATACAAATGCACCAATGGCTACAAATAAAATAACCTTACTGTATTTTTTAAGATATTTAAAATTAAAAACCCAGAGGATTATTGAGGGGATGAAAACAAATATTGTAAGCCATGTAATATATGGATATAACATAATATAATTATAACATTATATTTTTAATATATGCTTCCACCGACTTAATATCCTCCAATTGATGATCACCATCCAAATTTTTTTTGTAATTTATTAAATCCTGAGGATTAATTACATTTACTTCTATTCCTCCCACAGTCATTTTAACGGGCTCAAGTTTATTTTCTAATTTAATCCATGCCGTTCTTTCTTTATTGCTTATATACGCATCCGATAAATCACCTATATCTATTTCCTGACCTCCATAATTAAGAGTAATCAGATTCATATCCCATTTGCCATCCTTATATCTATCTGGGCCATAGGTTATATATTTAGATATTTCTGATAATAATTCATCAAATTTGTTTTCAAAAATATCTATATCAATATCATGTAATTCACGCTTTGAACTATACAGTTTTGCTGAAAATCCTCCACTGACAACGTAGTCGATTTTGTGTTCGTTCAAAATATTCACAATCCAATTTAAAGCTTTTATTGTTTTTTTCTTTAAAGTATCTTCAGTTTTTTGATTTGTAAAATTCATAAAAAATAATTACACCTTATTTAATTAAATTAGTAGTCATATTTAATTCCCTTAAGATTTTCAATGCACAGTCACGAAGTTCAGAACTCTGACTTGATTCGGTGCATTCTTCAATGACATAAGTAAAAAAGCCAAGGTCAAAGGATTCTTGTGCTGTGGCAAATACGCAGTCATTAGTATCAAGACCAACAATATGTACTTCTTCTATGTTTTTATCTTTTAGTATTTGAAATAAATCTTTATCTCCCTTGAATACTGATTTCGTTTCTTTAGTAATTAAAACAGAATCTTGGTTAAAAAGATTCTTGATTTCTGGAACTGTTGGTTGTAGTGGAAATGTCCAATTTGTCTGCCTATCCCACAAAGACCCAGCTTCCGCATGAAAAATTGATTCAATAATTAAATTGTATTTCCCGTTCTGAACTACTTTCTGAATATTGGGAATAATCCAACGATTTTGATCATTTAAAAACCCTGCTTGAACATCGACAACCATAAGGGCTCTTTTTCTATTTTGATTTGTAATTTGTATCTCTGTCACCATCAAATTATATAACAAATAAAAATAGAATACTATAAAATATAAACAAAAATTACTCAGAACAATTTTTGTCCTGAACAATCAGTTTTAATTTAATTCATTCCAAATTACCTATTATGATCTACTTTATTTTTATTAATCATTCCAACAGCCCTAGATAATATCATGTATTTAGATTTTAGCTCTTTGAGTTTTTCTTCAGATATATCTGTTTCATTTTTTAAAGTACTGATCAGTGTAACGATAGGTATTAGTGCTAATCGAGCAGGCTCTCTGAGGGGGTGATTTGGTGAATCTTCTGGATTAAGGTCAATAATCTTATTTAATTCTGATAAAGAATGTGTTTTCTCAAAATTTATAATAAATCCTTCAAATTCCATAATCTCTTTCTCCGCATCTCGTCTTTCTTCTGTAGACACTACTTTTTCTGGAAAACGAGCCAACCAATCTGCACACCTCTCTTCACCTTCTTTTTCAAGTAATTTTTTATTTTCGTCAAGGTTTAAATGAGGTATAGGAAATTTATTTTCATTCATAAATATAATTATACCATAAATGTGGTTTTCACATCGGTTTTTTTATTATTTATAGATGCCTTTGATAACTATTACGAGCTAAATTTAATTTGGTATCGAGATATTTCAATTTCATTAAATTAGGGATATAATAATGTTATGATAAAAGTGGAAAATCTTTCGCAAATTGAATTTACTGATTTTTTAAAAATAGGTATGTATGTTGGAACAATATTAAGTGTAAGCTTAAATGAGAAAGCAATTAAACCTGCTTATGTTTTAGAAATTGATTTTGGTGCTTATGGTATAAAAAAGAGTTCTGCTCAAATTACCGAAAACTATTCTCCTGAAAACCTACTCGGTAAGCAAATTATTGCGGTTTTAAATTTTCCACCTAAAAAGATAGCTGGTGTTAAATCAGAATGCTTGGTATTGGCGGCAGTATCTAGTACAGCTGGAACTGTATTGCTCAATTTAGCCAAGTCGGTTGAAAATGGAACACGGATATTGTAATGATTTTTTAAGAGAGGGATTTAATACACAATTGGATCCCCAGAGCTTTTTAATAATTTAGGTCAACCTCGATGTTACCAGGTGATGATATTCAAAATGAATTTTTTTATGTGGATTAAATTGATAGGCTCTATTAGATAATTCAATGATTACACTTTTGAATCCACAGAAAAAGGTATCTTTAAGATAAAAGTGCTCATTGTGTAAATAAAAATTAACCCAAACAAAATATGGAGGATTTTGATTTTTTTCTGAACAATAAATTCAAGATTTTATTTTCGCTTCAAACTGTAAACAGCGAATACTGGATTACTCTAAAACAAGAAAAGCCGAGGTATTTAGATTCCTCGGCTTTTGGTTTTATTTTTTACAATGTACAATTTTTTTGATTGAAGTAATAAGATAATTTATATCCTGCTCACGAAGTTCACTAAGGCCAATTCTTAAAATCGGTCTCTGGTAGATCGGGGCAAAGGTAATCGGAGAGTGAAGTTCTTGAAGTTTCTGCCTTAATGTTTCTGCACCTACTCCATTTCCTTCGATTACAGTAAAGATAATAATACTTGGACTTAAAGGAGTGTCTTCCGTAGTAGTGAAAACTTTAATTCCTCTTATTTTACTTAATTCTGAGACAATAAAGGAATTTATTTTTATAGTTCTTGAGATTTGGTATTTTCTCCTTTCCTTGAAAGTTCCCCCTTCACCTCTTTGATAAAATGCCCTCAGAGATAGATCCAACGATTCGATTTCGGGAAGAGATATCGCAAAATTTCCTCCTCTTTTTTGCATAAAACTTTTTATTTCAGTTGGCAGTTCAAAAAATTTATAACAGCACAACCGAGGAGTAATACTTGAATTTATTAAACTTTTCGCATTATTTTTGACAAAATCTGACTTCACCATGATCGCCGCTAGTGTCATTGACCCGAGTGCTTTTTGCCCTACAAAAAAATATGCATCACAATATTTAAGAGGCTTTTTGAGATCTTCAGAATTTGACCTGCCAATTGCTTGAGCTCCGTCAACTGCAAAAAAAATGCTTAAACCTTGCTGCCTGTTAATTTGTTTTATAAATCTTCCGATCTTTTCCACCGGCAATTTTATTCCTGTACGGCTTACTTGGGGAACGATAACCAGCTTGGGTTTTTCCTGCTTTACTGTTTCAAATAACTCAATACAAATTTGATCAATTGTTTTTGGTCGGTCTTCATTGTATAAATCAACCTCAAAGTATTGAGAATGTATTATTTTATCTAATTTTCCGCTCGGTGAGAACAAGCCGATCTGTTGTTTGAAATCTTCCTTAGCTATAGAGGTATCTTGCCCTTGTAATGCTAATCCTGCTATTCTGCCCATATCGCTCGTTGAAATAACTTTTTGTCCTTCAGCTCCAGAGAGTGCCCTTATGAAGGCCAGAGCCATTGTTCCATTACTTTCAAAAATAACGTTAGCGTCTGGTTCATTGAATATATCTCTAATTATTTCAACACAACTAGTTATTTTTTCCCGATATATTTTATCTATTTCTCTCAAGTTTTTCTGGGTCGTAGCAGAAATTAATTTCACCAATTTTTGATAAGTTTTCTTGGGTTTGTTTACAAATTCCATGTGAGGCCTTGATATGGCAGTATTGGCATACCAGTTAGGTGCTATCGTTGCCCAAGATCTATACCTTGTACCTTTTGCCATTGCTATTTTCTTGTCCAACTCAAGCTCGCCTAAAAAATAGGATTTCTTAGTGTTTGGAGAAAATTTCGAATTAAAGTAACTCAGTAATAACATTTGCAATATATCAGTAGTTTGCGTAATCATATTCTATTTTTTAAATTTTTATTCTTTTGTCAAAGAGCATAGAGGTGTCTTTGTCACCTTATTACGAATTGTTTTGGTGAGTATATTCATACTCCCGTTCATCTTCGGCATATAGCCTAGATGAATAGAGCATTTTTGCTCTAGCGGCCTTTCGGACCACCATTCCCAGGGGTTCATGACACCCTGGGAATACTGATACGAAAACAAACACCAGCTTCATTTGAAGGCTGGTGTTTGTTTTGAGTTAGTTTAAGTGAATGTCAACGCAAAAATCAGCCTTCAAATGAAAGGTTGACCACCACGACTGATTTGTTGATACTTCTGAACATGTTTTATATATAACATATATAAATTTTAATGCAAGCCGCGCCCAGCTTGGCAAATAGAAACCGCCAAAATAGGAAGCTCCTACTTTAGCGGTTTATCGTACTTATTAAACATCCGTTATTAATGTATATGTGAACACATGACCATATTTTTTACTAATAACCATGCACTAAGTAAGTAAAAATATGACAAGTAGTCTATTTTTTCAACAGACAACTAAAAACTGTTGAGGTTTCTATTTTTTAGATCAATAGAAACAAAAAAATATACAAAAATTGCCCAACGAACAATTTTTGTGTCGCTGAGCAATCAGATTTTAATTTAATTCACTCCAATAGGGTTTCCATTTATTGCCCTACTGATAATACTTTTTACAATGCCAAAAATCAATTCAGCCCTTGTAGTTTCTTCTGAATCAACTGAAATTTCCAGCAGACTTTTCTGAAGATAAACAACGAGTGCGCCCTTTACTTTTGTACCAGTGGATGTTTCAAAACTAAAATTAATAAAGAATTGATTCTTCAATAAAAAATCAAAATTTATAAATTTTATAATCATCTTTTGGCTGCTCAAGCCTTTTTGAATATTATCCAAAATTTCTTGAGGTGTTTTACTACCAGGATTGGCAATTCTTTTGGTCGTTTTCATAACAGTTATTTTATTTAAAGTGTGGTCACAAAAGGGGGTAAATCCTCTACTGTGACTACACTTTAAACTTTTTCAAATAAACAAATATTAGTTAGACTATACTATATTAAAATAATATGTCCATACTACAGATTATCCAAAAAACAATCGCAAGGGCAATAATTAATTTGTTCTAAAATTACAATTAAGAAAACCTTTGAAGGATTTCATATAAATCAGGCGAAAATCCTTGGTCGGCGCTATGCGCCGCCCGTGAAAATTTTGTTGCTTCCGACAAAAGTCGGGTTGTTGTGCCTGGACCCAGATTTGAACTGGGGACCTATCCCTCTTCAGGGGAGCGCTCTACCAACTGAGCTATCCAGGCGTATTTCTTTATATTAAACGTAACAACTTCAATGCTCTTTGCGGGGACGCTACAACTGAGCTATCCAGGCATTATTTAAACCTTTACAACAATTTTGCGTTATCCACCAAAACAGCTATCCAGGCGTATTTCTTTATATTAAACGTAACAACTTCAATGCTCTTTGCGGGGACGCTACAACTGAGCTATCCAGGCATGCCTCAAAAGACGTAATCTGATATTACCAGATTTTTTAATATTTATCAATTCCCTATTTTATAAGATAAAACACCCATACGGGTGTTTTATTTTTGTAGACTTTCGAGCAACCCTTGTAGACTATTTAGGTCAGGGACACCATTCATCCCCCCTGAATTCAAGGAGTCTAATCCTCCGCCACTATATACATCTAAGATACCGCCTATATATGGCTGTACAAAATAGTACGCCCCATATGAAGCACCTATAATAACTACCCAGTAAACGATACGATATATCTGAGCTAGCTTTTGAGTATTGCGAACTTTTTTCAATAATTCATTATTCTCTTTTGCAAGCTCGAGATTTTCTTCTAATAATTTTTTAATTTGTGGATCTTCCATTATTTTTTAATTATAACAAATATAAAATTAAAAACGATAGTGTGCCCTCACCCTGACCGCGAGTACGTTCAGTATTTGTATAAGAGTAGAGCGATTATATACAAATACTAATCCTTTAGGGCATGTCGATCCTTACAGGATCAGTACACCGTTTCCATTCGCGAGTACGCTCATATGGAAAAGGTCTTCGATTCCCGCACGCAATCAAAGCAGTTTGATTGCTTTCGGGCACAAATTAAAAAATCTCCCAAATGGAGATTTTTTAATTTGTGCCCTCAGCGGGAATCGAACCTACATCTATTCCTTAGGACGGAACTGTTATATCCATTGAACTATGAGGGCATAAAAGCGCCTATATAGGCGCTTTTATAATACTACAGAATAAAAAATTTTACTATTCTTTGATTCCTAGCAACTCTGCTATTTGAGGCTTATTGAATCCTACGATTAATTTATCATCAATGATGATTACTGGTACACCCATCTGACCACTCTTTTGGATCATCTCTTGTCTTTTGCCTAAATCCTCTGAAACATTAAAATCTTCAAATGCTACATTGTTCTCCTTGAAGTAATCTTTTGCCATGTGGCAAAAATGACATGTCGGTGTGCTATATACTGTAACTGTACTCATATATTTTTCTCGGCCGACCCGTTAGGGTTTAGGCATAATTAATTAATAAGTTTGGAAATTTATTATATCATAAAAAATTTTCGCGCAACACTTGACACAATGACCCTTAAATCAAGTCCTTAAATTCACCCTTATACTGTATAGCCTCCAAGTCTGCATTGTCTATCCATACATAGTTCCCTCCTCGTGGTTTTCCAAATACTATACCGTGATATTTAAATCCATGACCATCCAGCCACTCTTCAGTAGGCGCTCGATGATCCTCCTTGCGTGAAGTAAAGAATGTCACTATATGCCCCGCATCATATAGATTATTCACAAAATCTCGTGCACCGGGTAGCTCATATGCAGTAGCGAATCTCTCTGGCTCTTCATTTGGTATATCCTCACACACAGTTCCGTCAATATCAATCAGATAATTCTTCGTACCTGCTGGTAATACCGGACTACCACTCTTTCCATCTTCATTTTTTACTTCTTGTAAATTCATATAAAATAAATTAATTATAAAGCTAGTGCGGTATACGGGAATCGAACCCGTGACTCAACCTTGGGAAGGTCGCGTCCTACCACTAAACTAATCCCGCAGATTATTATTTTAAATAATTCTTATTTAAACAAATTCTTAAACCAATTTAAAAAACCGTGCTCTTTTGTGTTTTCAGTTTCTTCAGTCTCTAATTCTGCTTTGTCTACAATCACGAGCATTTTTTCGCCAGGTCTTACGACTTGATATTTATCTCTTATTAAAACTTCAGACCCCTTTTCTGTTTTTAATTGCTCGATTGATTCTGATAAAGACTTCTCCCTCTCTTGGAGGGAATTCATTTTATCTAAAACAAGAGCCTTGGTCTTGGCAGTTTCTCTTTCTTTTATAAATAAACCCACCATATTATAAGCAAAAATTACAAAAATCAAAAACAGCACTATTAGCGATAATGGAGAGTGCCAAAAGGTATTCATTTTTTTCTTCTTGAATTCTTCCATATTTCTGATATGATTATAACATGATTTTCAGCGCAAAAAGCCAAAAGAGGATGAGATTGGTATTTACCATAATATCTATACTAGTTATAGTAAGTATGATAATGCTTTACATGCCAATATTCAATTTATAATAACGTTTTATTGTATAAGTAAAAAGAGCCCATTTGGGCTCTTTTTACTTACCTCCACCACTGCGCATCATTTTTAGGAATACGTCCTGGGTTATGTTCACTTTTCCATTTTCAGCTTGGCGAGCCTTACCCTTCTTTTGTTTTTCCAATAGTTTCTTTTTGCGACTAATATCTCCACCTCCTACTACCTTACTACCATGCATCAATACATCTTTACGGTAGGCTGATACAGACTCAGATGCGATGATTCGGCCTAGGGCCTTGCCTTGGATTTTAAATGCAAACTGATGACGAGGGATTACCTTCTTTAATCTCTCCACCTGATCTCTTGCTTCATCTTCGGCACGACGACGAGACACAACACGACAGAATGCCACCACTGGCTCATCTGCTACGATGATATCTAGACGCACTACATCTGCCTCACGGTATTCATCCATCTCATAAGAGATAGATCCGTATCCTGAAGTCAGAGATTTAAGATCATCAAAGAAATTTCTCATCAATTCACGTAGAGGCATATCTACTGTGACCTGGGTTCTGTTGTCTCCAAAATTCTCAGTCATCTTGATATCTGCCTCGTGTTCAAATAAAAATGGCATCAACACTCCTACATAAGATAGTGGTGCGATAATCTTTACGTGTATCCATGGCTCGAAAACTTTTACTACACTACTATCGTCTGGGAAAAGGTGTGGTGAATATATAGTCTCTTCTTTTCCATTTCTCAATAATACTTTGTATGTAATAGATGGCATCGTCACAATCAACTGCAAGTCAAATTCGCGAGACAATCTCTCTGTGATAATCTCAAGGTGAAGCATGCCGAGGAACCCGCAACGAAAACCACGACCGAGAGTACCAGATGTCTCTTCTTCATATGAAAATGCAGAGTCAGAAAGACGCAGCTTGCCGAGTGCAGCTTTTAGATTTGTAAAATCATCTGCAGATTCAGGATATACAGACGCCCATACTACAGGACGAGGATTCATATATCCATGCAGAGCTGTCGCACCGTTCTTGGAATTTGTGACAGTGTCTCCGACAGATGCTATACCTGGCTTTTTAATACCTGTGACGATATAACCAATCTCTCCACTTACTAGACTATCTTTTGGATTCTCTTCGGGGGAAAATGTCCCTACCTCAAGAGCAATAAACTGCTCATCTGATACTGCGAATTTTAGATAGTCACCTTTTTTAAATGATCCACCAAATACACGGACATAGACGATGACCCCACGATGATTGTCGTATTTAAAGTCAAACACAAGAGCACTATTTGTATTCTTATCAGTGGCTACTTCAAAAGTCGGAGGCGGTACACGATTCACAATCTCATTCAAAAGATCTGCAACTCCGTCACCAGTCTTGCCAGAGACCAGCATGATAGTATCTGGGTCAATATCAAGAAGTATTGCTACTTCCATTTTTACCTCATCTACACGAGATAGTGGTGAATCAATCTTGGACAATACAGGGATGATTACAAGGCCAGAATCGCGAGCCATCTGTAGAGTAGTGAGTGTCTGAGCCTGTACGCCCTGAGTCGAGTCTACGAGCAATATAGAGCCTTCTACGGCCTTCAGGGCACGGGATACCTCATATGAGAAGTCGATGTGCCCGGGTGTATCGATGAGGTTTAAAATGTATTTTTCACCATCAACTTTATGCTCCATACGTACAGGCTGCATCTTGATCGTAATACCTCGCTCGCGCTCCAATTCCATAGAATCTAGAACTTGATCCTTCATTTTACGCGCCTCAATAGTGCCCGTCACTTCTAACATGCGGTCTGCAAGGGTACTCTTACCGTGATCAATATGAGCGATGATACTAAAATTTCTTATATGCTTTATGTCCATTATTCCCCTATCCTACCAGAAAAACACTTAAATTAAAAGGAGTATTATTCGATAAAACCACCGACTTGGTGATTCCAGAGATCGGAGTACTGGCCACCTTTTTCTAGAAGTTCAGCATGAGTACCCTCTTCGACGATTTTACCGTCTTCCAGGACTATTATTCGGTCCATCTTTTGGATGGTCGACAGGCGGTGAGCGATGACGATAGTAGTCTTGTTTTTCATTATTTCATTAAAAGCATCCTGAATATACTGTTCTGAGATACTATCCAGAGCGCTCGTTGCTTCGTCGAGGATAAATATCGGACTATTTTTCAATATCGCCCGAGCGATAGCTACACGCTGACGCTCACCACCAGAAAGCTTTACTCCACGCTCACCTACATATGTCTCGTATTTATTTGGTAGCTTTTCTACAAATCCATGAGCTCTGGCTTTCTTGGCTGCAGAAATAATTTCTTTGTCTGTGGCGTCTTGTTTTCCATAAGATATATTCTCACGTATTGTTCGATGAAATAATACAGATTCCTGGGGCACATAAGATATAGCACTACGTAGATCATCCTGAGTCACATTGCGCACGTCCTGCCCGTCTATAGTGATACTGCCACTATTTACATCAGAAAATCTTAGAATCAAATTTACAAAAGTAGATTTACCGGCACCAGAGTGACCTACGAGACCGATTCTCTCACCGGGTTTTATATCCAAATTAAAATTATTAAAAATCTCCTCATTATTTTTATATTTAAAACTCACATCATTAAAAACAAGATGACCTTTTTTCATTTTTAATTTTTCTGGAATTACTGGATCTGTTACATCTTGAATTACCTCAAAAATATCAACCATCTCCTTCATGTCAGCAGAATATTTCATGAATTTAGTAAGTGCATTACCCAAATTCCAAAGTCGATCAAATATGATAACCATGTAAGTCTGAATCAAGACTACTGTTCCTGTACTGATCTCTCCTGCGAGCCAGAATTTAATCATAAAATACAATATACTACTCTGAGTGATGAAAACTAGAGTTCCCTGTAGCGCGTCTATTCTATTACCAAAAAACCAAGCCTTACGACTCTTGAGAGCGGCATTCTCTACTATCTCCCCGAATGCTTTAATTTCAGATTTACCAGAAGAAAATATTTTTACAGCTAAAATATTACCAAAAATATCAGCCAATCTTCCCCCAATTTTTGAATCAGCTTGAGCCTCCTCTAAATCATATTTAACTTTTTTCCCAACAAAGAAAGAGACTAAGCTGACAAAAACTACTATGAAGACTAGGAATATATATGTCAGAAATACCGACTGATGATACATAACCACAAAGATACTAATCAGAGCGATAAAAACACTCCAGAATTCATATATAAAAATATCATACATCGATTCAAAAGAACCCACGAATCTACGAGATTTTGTAACCAGGGACCCCGAAAAAGTATTCGAGAAAAAAGTCTGGGAGTGGCCTTGAATTTTTTTGAATGCAAAATTTCTTAAATCACTAATCATATTTATTTCAAAAGAAAGATGCATATACTTGCTAAGACGCCCGATAATCAACAGAGAGAAACCGACCGATATAATCATGATAACTAGATTTGTTATTGGCTCAGTCAAGGAAATCCGATCCACCCCAGAAAGAGATATTGAATCTATAATTTTTTTAAATAAAAAAGGTCGAACCACTGCATCCAAAACAGTCCTAAGCGCAAAAATAAACAAAATCAAAAAGAATGCGAATTTATATTTTCGCATCTGTGGCCAAATATATTTTAAAATACTTGAGAATAATGACATATTCTACATGATAACAAAAAAATGCTTGTTTTAAAAGCATTTTTTAAAGAAACATTTTTACTATAGCTTTCCCTGCTCTGGGGCAACCATAGCACTACGCCAGAATTTCTTTTGAAGTGCCTTGTATATATCAAATAACTCTTGATTTTTAAATAGATAAAGAACGAGAACCCCAACGCAAATACCAGCCACACCAGACACGAAACCTTGGAGGAATATACCCATTCCAGTATCGAGAGGCAATAAGTCATCTAGAATATTCAACATAAAATAAGACACAAATCCGACAGAAACAGAAGCGAGTAAGGACTGGAAAAAGACCTTTAATATTCCGCAATCAATATTATTCAAAAAATCTTTTTTGAATAAATAAAAAATCAAAAAGAAATTCAAAATTGAACCGAGGGTGTATGCAATAGGCAATGCGAACATGATCGTGCCTGGCACATCGTGGACGCGCATAAGATTTTCAAATACATCGAGAGTATTCGGATAAACCTTGAATATATAAATAAAAAATAAAGCAAAAACAATAATAGATACAGAAGAGAATAAATTTACAAATAGTGGCTTACGAGTGTTACCTGTTGCGTAGTATCCCCTCACAAATAATAATACTAAGCTCTGTGTCACCAGCGATACGATAAATAGAGCCCCCGCTGCTGCAGTTAGACGTGTATCTGACCAAGAAAAAGTATTGGTTCCCAGTGCTACGCGGACGATTTGGGCACGCAATACGATGAATAATGCGATGACGGGCATCGTCCAAAAAATAATCTGTTTTGAAGCTCCGACGACATGACTGATAAAAGTATTCATATCTTTATTTGAGAATGATTTTACTAGCACAGGAAAAGCTGCAACAGAATATGATATACCGATGATTCCCACTGGTACAGACTGTAGATTAAAAGCAAAATTAAACAATGAGATAGAACCAGATTTCATAGTGGAAGCGATGGCAACCAGAGAAAGAAATGCAATACTACCGAAAGACAAAGTCAAAGTTCGGGGTAATGATACTTTTACTACACTATAAATCTCTACCCAATCTATCTTTGTAAAGGATGGGAAAAATTCATGTTTTATGACAACCGGAATCTGTATTAGCAAATGCAACATTGCACCCAATGCCACACCCAATGCTAAACCATAGACCCCAAAAATAGGATAAAAGAAGAATATCCCAGCCAAAATTCCCAAATTATAAAATATAGGAGACAGAGAAAAGACAAAGAAATTCTTGAATATCTGAGTAATAGTACCTAGTAGATTTGAAAGTCCGATTAGTACTGGAGACAGTAACATGAGACGACTAGTAGTGACCAGCATATTCACTTGATCACCATTAAAACCTGGTGCTATATGTGGTGCAATATAAGGCATCAATATGAATATAATAGCGCAAATAAAAACCATAAAAATCATATATGCACTAAATACATTATTTATAAACCTCTGTGCGATCAGTTTCCCCTCCCCATTCTTGAAATTCAAGCGAGACATCATAAAAGGCATGAGTACTGTTATCGATGCGAGAGACGCCACAGAAACATATAGAAAATCAGGTATTCTAAATGCCGCATAATACACATCGAGAGTCGGCCCTGGACCTATCATATGAGCTAACATCCTATCTCGATATAAACCGAGTAGCTGAGACACAAACGTAAACAAGCCGAGCAGTAGCGCGGCTTCGTTTACACCATGAAATTCTTTATTCAATAATTTTAATAATTTACTGACCATATCAATAAAATATTATTATTTCTTTTCTGGGATAGGTAATTTTATATTTTTATTTGCAGTATTTTTATTATTTACTGTTTTTGAATCAGCAGAGCTAGGATTGTTTAATTTATCTAGTTCTTTCTTTACGTCAGCGTTGTCTGGTATGTATTTATTTAATATTTCAAATTGAATCTTTGCATCCGCAGTCCTTCCTATCTTTGCATAAGACATACCTAAGAAATATCTAGCGTTGAAATATGATGGATTCAATATAACAGCTGTCTCAAATGCACTAACCGCATTTGTGAACTCGTTGTTATTGTATCTTAGTAAACCTAACTGGAAGAATACTGATGGATCATTTGGATATAGACTAGCTGCGTACTCAGCTTGTTTTATCGCACCAGGCAGATTACCCTCACTAGTTTGTATCTGAGCCATCATGAATATAGCATCAAGATAATCTTTCTTCATCTTTAGAGCTTCTTCTATGTATTTCTTAGCGGATTCATTATCTTTTTTCAAAAATTCAAGTTGAGCACGAGCGAGAAGTATAGATGGATTTGAAGGTGCGAAAGTCAATGCCTTACTATAAGAGTCCACTGCGTTCTCGTAAGCTTTGTCTACTCCCATAGTGACCAATGAAGAATAGACATTCCCCAGATTAACCCAGTTCTGGTAATTCTTTGGACTGACAGACACAGCACCGCTTGCTGATTGCTGTATACTTGCTACGACACTTTGAGCACGAGACTTTACAATATCCTCAGATAAAGTCTTGTCTGTCAAAATATAATTCAACTGAGCTACATAGACCTGTGACAAAGTTCTGTAATACAAATCATTTTGATCTAATGCTATTGCGTTCAAAAGCATTCTCTCTGACTTGGACATAGATTCCACAGAATTATCTGTCGCACTCACCCCCTTAGAAAAGTACACGATCGAAACAAATTTTTGTGTATACATATATACACCAGAGATAGCTACAATCATCAAGACCACGATAGTAAGTATTGAAAAGAAACTATTACGTGGATCATTCAAGAATGAAATATTATAAACTGGTACGATCTTCTTATTCACCAGAACACCTATAAATACACCACTGGCAGCAAAAGTAAGTGCACATATCAATATCCCTGGAGTGTATATTAGCATAGCCACCCATCCGTATACGGCCAAGATAAATGATGACATCATAAAATAGTTAGATGGATCATCACCAAAAGCAAATTTCAAAGACTTGACCCCTTTCCATAAAAACAATCCCATAAATACAAGAATAGCGAGGAAACCGAGGACTCCAGTAGTAACCAAGAAGGTAGGAACTAGACCAACACCCTGAACAAAATCCAAATTCCAATAAGCAGTATCCTTTATAACTTCAGGCTTCCAGAGCGCCCAGTCGATAGCAAAAGTATTTGGACCTGTACCAAAGAATGGATTATGTTTTACAGCCTTCCATGCTATTTGAGATGTAGCAGAGAGAGATGGTCGGACATCTGGATTATATAAATTGACATATCTAGATATCAAACTACCGAACAAACTACCACCTATCAAAAATAGAACAGAGACGATCATCACGATCAATGAAGGTACTGGTAACTTCTTTTCTTTTTCACCATCACCCTTTTTTACGTTTTGAATAGAAATACTATATACAAAAACAACAAGAGAAAATAGTCCTACTAGCAACCACACGAATGGGATATTTATAATCATCATAAACACCAAACCTACAGCCATTAATATATATAGGAAAATCTTATATTTTTTACTCAATTTCAAGAATTCCAAAGTGAAGATAGACAAGATAACCATCAGGCCCATGAATAGAACAAAATCATTCCAAGACCCTACAAAATTACCAGAAGAAATCGCAGAGAAGAATTTTGCTACAAAACTTATGTTCCCTAAAAATACATAGATCAATTGCAATCCCGCAGCGATGGCCCCACCGAGGAAAAGAAATTTAAAGAAAACAGACAGACCCTTTTCTCCTTGAAAATATATAGAAGACAAAAAGAAAATGAGAGACATCGTCAAAATAAAACCAAAAGTACCGACCTCAAATCCAGAAGAGAATAGAGAGGTGTGTAATGACGATGAAAAAAGTGACGCAACAAAAAACATTACAGGCAAGGACAAGACAGATAACATTATTTTATCTTTTGGTATTAAAAATTTACCATCCATCAGCCTAGCAATCAACCAGAAAAAAACAGAAGCAATAACTCCTATAGAAATAAGAAACCCCTTACTAGCATCAGCTGTAACAGAAGAATACGGCACAAAAAAGAATACAGACAATAACAAAGACCCTACTAAAGAAAAGAAAGATAACTTGTTTATAAGACTAACGTTTTTTGATTCCATTGTATAAATAAAATAATAATTATAATAATTGCGTCGGCAATTTATATATTATAACTTAATTTTCTATACAATACTAGACAACTATATTCACGAGTCTACCTTTTACGTAAATTACTCGCTTTATATCAGCTCCGTTCACCCAAGATATTATAACCTTGTCTTTCAAGGCTATTTCCTTGATTTGATCGTCTGTGGCATCTATTGAGATAGAGAGCTCGGAGCGAACTTTGCCATTAACTTGGACAACTATTTTCATACTATCTTCAATTATTTTCTTTGGGTTATATTTTGGCCAGCCAGAGATATGAATAGACTTCTGCTCCCCCATCTCGTGCCACAATTCATCTGTAAAATGCGGAGCAAATGGTGCTAAAATCTGCAGGAACATCTTGAAATCAGATACAGAGATGCACTCGTTCTTTTCTGCTTCATTTACAAAAATCATCATAGACGAAATCGCTGTATTGAAAGCAAAATTTTCGATATCTTCATTTACTTTCTTGATTGTCTTGTGTAGAACTTTTTCTAATTCTGAACTTGTTTTACTATTAGATACTTTTGCTGACAAGCGCCACACACGCTCGATGAATCTGCGTGAGCCTATGATACTCTCTGTACTCCAAGGAAGACTCTGGTCAAATGGTCCCATGAACATCTCGTATACTCGTAGAGTGTCTGCTCCATAAGTCTTTACTATCTCATCTGGATTGATCACATTACCCCATCTTTTACTCATCTTGCGATTATCTGAGGCCAGAATCATACCCTGATTCTTCATTTTTTTGAATGGCTCCTCTGTCTTGGCAACTCCTATATCCTTTAGGAATTTATGCCAGAAACGAGAGTATAGTAGATGACCTGTAGCATGCTCTGCACCACCCACATACACATCTACATTTTTCCAGTAATTTATCTCATTTTCACCCACTAAACTCTTACCATTCTTTGGATCCATGTATCGTAGGAAGTACCAAGAAGACCCTGCCCATCCTGGCATAGTATTTGTCTCGTAGCCATCTTTAACCCATGCCTTCACACCTGCGAGTGGTCCCTCTGCTTTTCCTGTTGGTTCATATGAAGTGACTTTTGGAAGTTCTAATGGTAGCTTTTTTACAGACGAAATAATTCCATCTCTATCACGCCTTAATGGAATCGGCTCACCCCAGTATCTCTGACGTGCAAAAATAGCATCACGCATCTTATATTTTGTGACTATTTTTCCTCCAACCATTTCTGTAATTTCTTTTATATCTACAAGAGGCCTGTCGATTATAGGAAGGTTGTATTTAACAGCAAACTGATTATCTCTCTCGTCATACATAGGCACTGCCATCACTGCACCTGTACCGTATGAAGACAATACATAGTCAGCCACCCACACAGGAACCTCTTCATTGTTTGCAGGATTGATAGCATATATACCTTCGAGGACTACGCCAGTTTTTTCTTTCTCCGCACTCTTTCTATCCTCTTCTGGCTTATTCTTTACGTCACTTATATATTTCTCTATTTCTTTTTTATTTTTTATTTGATCAGATAATTTTTCTATCAAAATACTCTCTGGAGCCAGCACTACATAAGTCACACCAAATAGAGTATCGGCACGTGTAGTGAATACTTTTATCTTTTCGTCGTTATCTTTTATTTTAAATTCAATCTCACTCCCCACACTCTCACCTATCCAGTTCTTTTGAATTTCCTTTATGTGACTGGACCATTCTAATGTGTCGAGACCCTTGATCAAACGATCTGCATACGCAGTGATACGCATAGACCATTGCTTGATAATCATTTTTTCTACGGGGAAACCTCCACGCTCGGATACTTGCTTGCCATCCTTGCCATCTACAATCTCATCATTGGCAAGCACTGTACCGAGACCTTCACACCAGTTCACTTCACTCTCGGCTTCATACGTCAATCTATAATTCATCAGAATCTCCTGCCTCTTTAGTGCGTCAAAATTTTTCCACTCTTTGCCAGAGAAGATTATTTTACATGTATGGTGCGCATTTACTTTTGCATTGCCACTTTTTTCAAAAACTTTTACTAAACTATCTATATTTTCTGCTTTATTTTTCTTTGTGTCGTAATAAGAATTAAAAAGTTGTAGGAATATCCACTGAGTCCATCGATAGTATTCTGGGTCTGTAGTATTTACACGGCGAGACCAGTCGTATGACAGACCTATAATTGAGAGTTGTTTTTCAAATGTTTTGACATTGATATCTACAGCTTTTCTTGGGTGTATCTTGTGCTCGATAGCGTACTGCTCTGCAGGTAGACCAAAAGCATCATAACCCATAGGATGTAGGACATTGTACCCCTGCATACGCTTTACTCGAGAATACACATCGCTACCGATATACCCACGTGGATGACCAACATGGAGCCCTGCACCTGATGGATAAGGGAACATATCTAGAACATAAAAAGGCTTTAACTTTTTTGCTTTAGCTTTTTTTGAATCGAGAGTCTTGTACACATCACCGTCACTCCACTCTTTCTGCCATTTCTTTTCAATTTTATTGTGATCGTATTCTTTCATTTTTTTCTATTTATTAAATCTTTTTATTGTAATCCAAATCAGTAGGCACAAGGCAAGTCCGAGTATGATTAATTTTGCCCAGGTGTCAGCATCGGACCAATAACGCATAGATGCGATAATAAGTGAAAGTATCCCACTCCAAGCAAAAGCAATAGACAATAGTGATACCCCGATAAATGAACCCAGCACCAGCATGAGTACACCTATGACAACGAGAGTGATAAATACATTACGATTAAAAATCTTCATCGCAGCATCGTAGACTTTTTGTTTAGAATATTCTGCATAGCAAGACCCAGTAATCTCTGTCCTACCCTTTTCATTTGGATAGACACTCTCTGTCCACTGACCACCCACAGATAGACACTTTTCTTTTGTGAGAATTGGCTCTACGACTTGAGGAGCAGTCTTGTATGCTTCATTTACAGGCTCATTGAAGATGAGAGATACAGCGTAGTTAAAAAACAAATTAGATACGATGACTATAGCGACAATAACAGCTAATTTGATAAAAGAGTGTGGCTTTGAATCCTTACTTTGTTGTAGATTATTTTGATTATCCATAATACACTAGATTATAGCAAAAATATGGTTTATAATAAAGAATGTATTAACCCTTTAATAAGACTTCGACTCGGACATTGTGAACATGAGTACATGTTCACATGCTCCTCACTCGTCGTAATAAACCATATGCTAAGAGAACTAAAAAAGCGACAAGCTGATATAATTGAACGTTTTGCTATCAAAGCAACTCATTCTATAGGTTCTACAAATTCTATTCTAGTTCACACTGCACTATTCATGATGTCTTTTATGCTTTATTTTATAGGTTTTGACCTAAGCAATATACTCCTAGTAGTCACAACCATAGTATCCCTCGAGGCCATATATCTTTCTATCTTTATCCAGATGAGCGTGAATAGACAAGCTCGCAAGCTCCATGCAGTGTCTCGAGATATCGAGGAAATTCAAGAAAATGTTGAAGAGATTCAAGAGGATGTTGAGGAGATTCAGGAGGATGTCGGAGAAATTGAAAAAGATGTGGATGAAATCCAGAAAGATGTAGATGAAATTCAAGAAGACGTCGAAGAAATCCAAGAAGATGTCGGAGAAATTGAAAAAGATATGGATGAGATGTCAGAAGATATGGAAGAACAAACAGAAGAAGAAACAAATGACGACAAGATGTTGACCCAAATAGAAAAGACTCTCGGACTTTTAATTACCGAGATTGCTGACCTAAAAAAGCAACACGCAGAACTAGTGAATAAAAAGAAAAAATAAAACACCTACGGGTGTTTTATTTTTGTTTTACCTTGTCTTAAAATTTCTATTTTACATTTTGATAGATCCACGAGAGTCGAGGGCCTACCCTCTCTCGTACCATAGCATACATAGGCATCTACTCTATTACCAAAATATTTTCGAGATTCCTTTCTATTGCGAGCCGGTGGCAAACCTTGGGGATTTGCAGACGGGGCAATGATTGGCCCCACTTTTTTAATTAGATTCAAAAGATGCTGATTCCTGCTTCCAATCATTCTCACGGCTAGTGTATTTGTACCACGATGTAAATATTCAAATTTCTTTAAATTGCAAGGTAGTATCACACTCACCTGACCCGGCCAGTTATTCCTTAAAAAAGGTAAAGCTTTTATGCCATCGCATAAAACATTTACCTTTATACCTAGTTTATTTAAATCGTCGAAATCAGATATCAATATTATGCATGGCTTTTTCTCATCACGCCCACGCACAGAATATACACGCTCTACTGCCCTCTTATCGAAAGCTCGCGCCACGATACCGTAAATAGTATCAGTAGGAATCACAGCAACTCCTCCATCCATCAAAACCTTTTCAACTTTTTTCCAATCTTTGTTCATATTATTCTTAATGACTAAATGATTCACAAATAGCTTCTCTCGAAAAGCACACATAATTCTCTAGTGAGAATTTGCTCTGCTCGTCGATCAAGAAAATAATATTCGTAAACTCATTTATTTTCTAATCTCCTGCGCAAGACTTTTCTCAAGAACTATTTTGTTACTCATTCATTCATATTACTTGTAGCTTTTATGGAAGCTATTTTATGTTATTAACCTTTGCAGCGACAATAAAATCATTCTGAGATAGACCACCTATAGCATGAGTAGAGAGATTTATAGTGACGAATTTATAATCTGTCAGATGGATATCTGGATGATGTCCATCGCCCTCGGCTATGTCCCCTACTTTATTTACAAAATCTAATGCTTGTTTAAAATCTTTAAATTCAAATTTCTTGGATATACTCTTTGAGTCTTCGCTCAACACCCAGTCTTTTACGTGGTATGAGAGCATAAGCTCAGCATCAAACCTGCTAATAGGATCTACCCCGCCCTCGCACGGCACACATTTTTGGTTTAATAAATCTTGCATATTTTAAATATAACATAAAAGACCCAGCATATATATACTGGGTCTTATCTCTAAATTTCAAAAAATTAGTAACAACCACCATCATGGTTAAAACCTCTTTTTTGTTCTTCCATATTCTTTTTAATCTTAGGAAGATCGTTGCTCTCTTCGACAGTCAAATTCCCTAAGTCGTAAGGGCCTTTTCTTTGTGAAGATTCAACTTCATTTTTTTCTACAGGAGTTGTCTCTCCTTCTTGTGTGGATGGATTTGTTTCCATTGTGATAAATTTTAAAGGTACAAAAATAAAAGAACAAAAAAATGAGCTATCGTTAGAGAGCTCATTTTTTTGTTCTTTTATAGTAGTTTAAAAAAACACAAAAATTAACCCTCTAACTGGTATTTCAGCAGGTTAATATAAATGACGTTTGTGTTTTTGAAACTTTGTCTCATCTTTTTAATATACCAAAAATAAAAATTAATGCAATACTATACCTTGAACTCCATTACATCTCCATCTTTTACTACCCCAATGCAAAATTTTATCAAATGCATAAAATTTGCTACGGGGCAAGAAGTGGTAATACTATATATTATCTCTTAAATAAGCTATACCTTAAACTCCATTACATCTCCATCTTTTACTATATATTCCTTGCCTTCTGTGCGGACTTTACCCTTTGCACGAGCCTCACCCATAGAGCCAGCGTCTAGTAAATCACGCCAGAATACTACCTCAGCACGGATGAATTTGTCTTTGAAATCTGTATGTATGGCCATACCCGCTACTGGTGCAGTGCTACCAGTCTTGATAGTCCATGCACGAGTCTCCTCTACCCCTGTCGTAAAATATGTATCCAAACCTAATAGCTTGTAGCATCCACCAATCAGATCATTTATACCATCATGTTCACCTCCGAGCTCACGACGAAAAGTCTCTTTTTCCTCACCTTCAAAATCCTTGAGTTCATCTTCAATCTTGGCATCGATCAATATCCACTGCGATCCACCGGATACAATCTCGTCCGTCATCTCTTTAAAATATTCAGGTTTCTCTTCGTCCAAATTTTTGACTCCGGCTTTTTTATTTAATCCATAGATCATCGGCTTGCTAGTCAGTAGATTTAGACTTTTGATTTTCTTAAATTCTTCTTCTGTATAGTCTAAGCTATTTGCGAGTTTTCCCGCCTCTAATACTTTTTCAACACGGCGAAGAACATCATCTTCCATTACAGCCTCTTTGTCTCCTTTCTTTACATCTTTTTGCAAATTACTGAGTCTCTTGGTCACAGTCTCGAAATCAGCGAGGATCAGCTCGAGATTGATCACTGCTATATCTCGCATTGGATCTACATTGCCATAGACATGAGCTATCTCTTTGTCCCCACCAGATAATGGGAACAGGCGCACCATATGTAGTATGGCATCGGTCTCGCGGATATTGGCTAGGAATTTATTACCCAACCCTTCACCTTTACTCGCACCTTCTACTAGACCTGCGATATCTACGAATTCTACGACTGCTGGAATCGTACGATTGGTCTTTGAAAAATCTGCAAGTTTATATAGACGATCATCAGGCACAGGAACTACACCCACAGATGGGTCGATAGTACAGAATGGATAATTTTCTGCGGGTACACTCTTTTTAGTCAGAGCGTTGAATAATGTTGATTTTCCTACGTTTGGTAGGCCTACGATTCCTATGGATAGTGACATCCCAATAATATATCAGAAATAAGGGTATTTTCAAAATAATAAACCACACGAGACAATCTCGTGTGGTTTATTTAGTAAAACGAACTAATACTTTACCACCGCATCTCTTAATACGGACATTATTTCAGCATTTATAGTCTTTGGACTAAGAATTTTTCTTAGATTATTTATTTGCTTTGGCAGAATTTGCTGTCCACACAATTTCTTGACTCTCTCGGCTACTTTTTGTGGGTCATCAAAAGAGATAACCATACTATCCAATCCGGCAATTTTTAATATTTCAGAACATCCCATAGTATCACTAACCAATACAGGAACCCCCATGCACACAGCCTCCATGGCGACATTACCAAATGTCTCAAAAATTGAAGGACAAATAATCAGCCCCTGAGAGGAATAGAATTCAAGCAATTCGCCATGAGTCATAGAGGCAAATCTATTTATTGTTTTAGGCATCGACTTAATCTTTGCATCACCTGTCACAAAAGAAGATTCGTGTTTCCATCCTTGTTTATTAAGCAATTTATGTATTTCAAAAAACTTCTCAAAGTTTTTAATTTTATCCCATCTACCAACAGCAGCGATCCTCCTCTCGACACTATTGAAAACAAAATTCTGATCTGGAATACTAAAAGAATTCGGAATAACAAAAGTATTTTTAATTTCCTTTTTCGCTACTTCTTTTTCTACAACATCCAGACAAATTCGAGATGGAAAAATAAAATGACTAGCTCTTTTTTGAAAAGATTTTTCAATTTCTGAAAATATTTTTCTAGCTTTGGGTTTAAAATTTGCAGTCTCACGAGAGTACACACCCGCATATCTCAAAACAATAGGTATTTTTAATTCATGAGCAGCAATAGACATCAGCCAAGGAATATAATATGTGCCATTTAAAAACATCACATCAGGTCTATCCTTTTTGAGAATGTCTTTTATTATATTTATTACAGGTCTATATTTTTTTTCTAAATCTTTTATATTTTTTGAAGAATTTACAGATTTCAACAATTGAATATCATGTATATTCACAATATGATGATGGAACCAGTCAGGAGAAAAGTGATGGAACACCCTAGGACCCTGAATATATCTTTTTGAATTTAACTCAATAGCAACAATATTTTCATATTTTCCATGGATTGAATCCATAAAATTAATATTTGAACGAGTAATTCCACCCAGATATTCTCGGGTAACATTTGTAGCAATTTTCATACTGTATATTATACCACAAAATAATTAAAAATGCAACAATATTTTCATTTTATAGAGATCCCAGCATTTTAGCTTTTGTCAGAGGACCTAGAATACCATCAGCCTTTAAATCACTCGCCTTTTGCCATTCAGCTAATGCAGATTTTGTCAGAGGGCCAAATTCATAAGTAGTACCGTGATCTTTTAAAGATGCAGACGCAGGACCAATGTTTTTATCAATTAAAAATTGCTGGAGCATCTCAACTTCTGAATTATTCGAACCAAATTTTAAAATATTTTTAATTTTAGAAATATTATTTTCAAATACGCTAGTAACAGTCAAAATTAATTCTTTTGAATTCATAGATACCGAAGGAGAGCTGGTGGCTACGACAATGGGGTTTTCTCCATATTTACACAGAGACGGGTCACTCGCGGCAAAGTATTCATAGTTTATAGCTGACTCATCCTTGCATCCGTAGTGGGTAGAAGAAGAACTAGATGATGATGTGTATGTTCTTGTATTTATTTCATAATTTTCTGAATTAGCAGAAGTACTACTACCTAGTCGAGCAATACCACCACTACTATAAGTCATCCAGATCTCCGAATCTACAGAGATGACATTATAAGGAGAAACACCGAGAGAATAAGTCTTCTCTATCACACCACTAGTATTCATCTTTATTAATCTACTAGAAACATTATCAGCAACCCAGATATAATCATTTGCAAATACCAATCCGTAACCACCAGCACCTAGTCCACCCCCAGTAGAATAAGTAGTGACATTACCAGAGGGATCAATCTTTGCTACTTGATTTTCATAATTACTAACAGTCCACATATTTGTACCGTCAAATGCAATTCCAGTAGCCCAGTCACCTATACCACTATATGTAGTAGCCACACCTTCGGGTGTGAATTTTGTCACGGTGCCACCATAATAGTTTACAGTCCACATATTTGTACCATCAAATGCAATATCCCACGGGTAACTACCTGCCTGACCTGAATAAGTAGTAACAGAGCCATTAGGTTCAATCTTGGAAGCACTATGTCCAGTATAGTTTGCAGTCCACATATTTGTGCCATCAAATGCTATACCATCTGGATTACCGGCTACAGAAAAATTTGTGATGGTACCACTTGGGGTTATCTTGGATACATTGTGGCTAAGATAGTTTGCAGTCCACATATTAACACCGTCAAATTCAATCCCCTTTGGCCAACTACCTGTACCAGTATAGGTAGTAACAGTACCATCCGGAGCCACCTTTGATACACTATTCTCTGCAACATAAGAAGTAACCCACATATTCGTACCATCAAAAGCAAGGTCTGTGCGAGAATAACTAGGTAGACCTGTAAACTTTTTTATAGTATCTTTTGATGCAATTGTTATAACATTTGATGCATCGATTATCTCAGAAGTGGGGGTAAAAGTCGCAATATAAACTAGAGGATCTCCCGTGACAGTAAAATCAGAAATTATGCCCTTTGAAGCAGTGACATCATCAGCAGTAAAAGAAAGTGGATTTTCTGTGAAAGTAAAAGTCACAGTAGCAGTCTCGCCTGCCACCAAGCTAGTATCACTCAAAGTAATAATAGGAGTGATTGAAGCATACACATTTGATGCAAATAAAATTAAAAATAAAAAAGAAAACAATGACACCAAATATTTTTTCATTCAAATATTATATCATAGTAATAAAAAATACTACGATGTAGTATTTTTTATTTATTTAATATTTCAATTATTTTTGCTTTTGTCTTTGGTCCGAATATACCATCAGCTTTTAGGCCATTCGCCTTTTGCCATTCAGTAAGGGCGGCTTTTGTGAGTAATCCAAAATTCTTTGTAAGACCATGCTTCTCTAGAGCTTTAGCTTTGGGTCCAGACGATGAGTCGACTAAAAATTCTTGGAGTGATCTGATATTTGGATTTGAGTTGTTTATCTTAATAATATTTGGTAATTTTTCAATAGAAAAAACTATATTATTTTTAACATTAGGAGTACCTGTATTAATAGATACAGCTATTGGATATTTATTATCTGGACTATTCGTGCTAGAAACTACCCCAGATAAAACACTAGCATTTGAGGTAGCGATTACAGGTGAATATATTTTTGAACTTGCAGATGAATAAGAGCTTGAAGATGAGCTACCATATCTCCTGGATTCATTCACAGGGGCTGGAGGAGTATCATCTATTGTTATTACGTATTCAAAAGATGCAGTAGATGAATTCCCTGCCTCATCACAAGCTAGCACATATAAAGTAGTATCAGAAGCAACAGTTATCGCTCCACCATATAGAGTATCAGCAGAACAATCAGCTGGAGTACTAGTTGTCGAATAGCGGATAGAAGAAGATCCAGTAGCAGATAGTGTCACTGATTGAGTACCCTCATGAGTACCAGCAGAGGGGCTCGCTACGGGAATACTAGGATCTTCAGTGTCTATCACATAAGCAAAAGATGTCGTGGAGGCATTCCCTGCTCCGTCACAAGCACGTACATATATAGTAGCATCTGATGCTACAGATATCGCGCCACTATACAGAGTACCAGCAGAACAGTTAGATGGTGTGCCTGATGTAGAATAGCGGATAGAATCTGACCCAGAAGATGATAGGGTCACAGATTGAGTGCTGTTGTATGTACCAGCACTAGGTGAAGCAACCGCAGTGTCTGGGGCACTAGTATCTATAACATAAGCAAAAGATGCCGTAGAAGAATTACCTGCGGTATCACATGCTCTAGCATAAATAGTCTGATTAGAGGACACAGAGATAGCACCACTGTATAGAGTACCAGCAGAACAATCAGCTGGGGTACTCGATGTAGAATATCTTATAGAATCAGAACCTGCAGCTGATAGTGTGACCGACTGAGTACTGTTGTATGTACCATCCGACGGTGATGAAGCTGGTGTAGATGGGGCTTCGGAATCTATAGTATAGAGGAAACTACCAGTAGTTGAATTGTTTGAAATATCACAAGCACGTACATATATAGTAGTATCTGATGCTACAGATATCGCGCCACTATACAGAGTACCAGCAGAACAATCAGCTGGGGTACTAGTTGTCGAATAGCGAATAGAAGAAGATCCAGTAGCAGATAGTGTCACTGATTGAGTCGCATTATACAATCCAGCCACAGGACTAGCTACAGGATCAGGGCATCCAGCTGTATGCATCGTCTGATCAGATGATACGGTATTGTTACCCACACTATCTCGAGAAGACACACGGTAGTGATAAGTAGTACAAGCATCTAATCCAGTCAAATCAAAATCATGACTCAATACCGCTGTACCAGATGACAAGGATCCTACACTTGATCCATATGAATCCGTAGTACCATACTCCACCAATCCATACGCGATCTCTTGGGTAGTCCAAGTGATACTTGCAGTAGATGAAGTTGTCGTAGCGCCGATACTAGTCTGTACGGGGTTCTTGAAATCGAGAGCGACTGGAGTAGCAATTGAATATGACCCATCAGAGGATAGATTCTGTGGTCGGAGTCTTAGATAAAAAGTTCCCTCTTGTCCAAGTAAATCAGTAATAGCATCCCATACGAAATCATGAGCAACACCCGCAGGAGAAGAAGTCAAAGAAGAAATTCCATCATGAAGACCGTCGCTTGATTTTGGAGTAGCAGTCGCTTCCTCGCCATTAAATGCACCGGTGGCAGAGTATTGATAGCTCATAAGGGAAATAGGATCACTATTGTCATCAGTAATAGTATATCCGTAATCAACAAGCCCACTAATCTGACTGCGTAGAGATTGAGAATTAAAAGTTATAGTTGGCAATGCAGGAGTGACCTCACTGATATCGATGACATTTATAGGAGTCACGCTCCAAGCTGGATTCACAGGAGTCATAACAATCTCTATAACCCCACTAACAGTAGGAGAAACGGAACTAAATATTAAAGTATTACTTGTATTATTATAATGCTGATACGGACCCTGAGATACACCCTGAACTGCAATATTTGACGTAGTTTTTCCGCTATTTAAATTTTTTGTAGAACCAAAAATTGTGACCTTATATTTCTTTACAGGGTCAAGATTATGAATCTGAACAACAGGTGAAGTTTCTGTTGCGTTACTGATATAAAGACCTTTTTGCATTTTAGCATTTGGATAAGCCCCATCACCGTCTGTGACAGTAGTCTGACCCTCACTACCCGCTCCTGGTTTTACCCAAGAATTTGTAGTAGTAGATTGAGGTAAAACTACAGTAAGACTAGTATTTACATTTGCAGTGTCTACTAGTATGGGTGATGTCTGATTTGAACCAGTATTGGAAACTAAATTTATCTCATTCCACCAAAGATTCTCTGTCTCACTACCCACTACTGTGTCTTGTAATTTGCCTGCACTATTGATACCCAGATTGATCAACCATCGCTGACCTAAAACAACAATATTATTTAACCTACTAGTAAAATTATTTTTCTCAACACTTGCTGGCAACATAGCGACATAAGTAGTAGCGATATCGATGTCAGACTGCGCACGACTAGATTCAGCAGCGGATACTAATGTTTCTACACGGGTAAAATCATTGGCTGTATATACAGTACCCCAATCCATATTAATCAGACCAGTATTTATATTTGAACTAGTAGCAGTAAATTCTCCGGGAGCATATGCGATAGATTCAATCTCGGCATCAGAAGATACAACCAGAGATAGAGCCTCGCGTCGCAACGCTGGTACAGATGATGTGTCGAGTGTAATAGTCATAACATTCCCTACTGTGTTTGTAGAGACTGTTGTATTTTGCTTTGTGGATAAATAGTCATACACCTCTTCGGCTGGAGCCATCCAGATAGAATCATCCCCATCACGGCCATAAGTACTAGCAATATGGTCCATCAATGATTCATAATTTGATTCTGATAGGCCACCAGAGACCACACTCGTCCTATGAGTAAAACCAATAGCCCAGTATTTATCTGACCCACGACTACGAGATGCAAGTGTGTCTATGGGTGTAGTGATAGCCGTAGCGGTGTTTGGGGTAAATCTACTATCTTCATAAAAATATCGATAAGCAAAAAGATGGTCCAAATCTACACTCGAAGTCACATTCATACCACCCGTATCTACAGCAACCGTCCCACCTGAGTAAGTAAAAGACGAACTCTCACTGGCTACGAGCTTGTAACCAGTAGAAAAAGCAGGATCTATATATCCATGATCTCCTGCCGGAGGAACCATAGCAAGTGGTGCCATAGTCACCCCGTGACTAGCCACCTCGTCTTCGTTTTGACTAAGTTCATATTCATAACCACCAGATTCCAGAGTAGTAGCACCTTGTGGCGCAGGATAATCATAAACATAATTATCCCCTAGTGTAGTCACAGCAGCATGAGACCAACTGTGGTTCAATACGTCAAATCCTGCAGTATTCGCATCAAGGAGTTTTGTCCAAGTAAGAGTATTTAGGGCTGCGTGTAGCTCTACAAAACTTGAACTATAGTTTCGAGAATTCCAAACAAAGTCACCACGAAATGGCTTACTAGCTAGTGCAGTAGATCGTCCAGATCCATCTGTAAAATATTTACCACCATAACTTTCTTCTAATAATGAACTAGTACCTCCATACATATATTTGAAACCATTCTCGTAGTTGTCCGCACTACCATCATCCATCTGAAAACTAAAAGCAAAATCCTTATTATATTTCAGTGGAGCTTTTGCAACGGTTGCAGTAGTTGGAGTGGTACGAAAAGTAACTGTAACTGTTTTTGAATTAGATGCTTTTGCTTTTTTTATATTATCAACAAAAAAACCACTTGTTATCAGTAGTACAACCAAAAGAATCAAAGAAATTATTTTATGTCCAAAATTTTTCATCTATATGTACATATTATATCAGCAAAAACACAAAAAAACCAAATAAAAACACCCTATTTAACCAATAGGGCATTTTTATTTTAACTTGTAAATATTTTACTTCTTGGGAATCTTTACTTCATCTGATATCACTTTTTCTGCTGCCCGTATGTCTCTCTTGAATTCTTTCAAGAAAGCTTTTTCTTCTTTGGTCAAAGGCTCGAGAGATTTAATTTTTCTAAATATCTTGATCTGTTTATCGACATCATTATCTAGAATCTCAAAACTTTTTGCTATAACTATCTTGCTGTCGGACAACTTTTTTGTGTGCTTATCCTTGTAATTTAGGAACTTATACCACCCCCAAGTAGCAACAATTAATAGCAATATAATGAGTGCGACAATCAATATAACCACAGAGAAAGTATTTGTAACCTTTGATAGGAGTACTTTATTTTCTGAATTTACATTCAATTTTAATGGTGCACTCTTTTCACTATCAAACCCACTCTTTACTTTGTAATATGCTGACACATCATAAGATCCGGATTTAACTTTTTCAGACAAATAAGTGAAGTTTCCATATTCATCTGATCGAGCTACTGCTTCGTATTTTTTAGATTCACCAGTGTCTGATAATTTGTAATCAAATACCAATATAACATCTGTATCCGGGTCAGCCTTACCTTTAATGACTATATAACTATTTTCATTTATACTCTCAGAATATTCAGTGATGACAGGTGCAGGGATACTGAGGATAGAGAAAGCGACACTACTTGAGAGTATATCTCCGTTAACTGTGTCCATAGATATAGACAACCTGTGATCCCCCTTTGTCAACTTAGGTGTAGTAAATACTCCACCATCCTGATTATCCCATGCATAAGGTGCCCCATCGATTTCTACCTTGTATAGTGATTTTAATTTCTTCCCCACACTGTTCACATTAAATACAGCAAATGAATCAATACTATCATCTGCAGATATCTTTTGTATTTGAATAGTAGGCAAAACTAAATCAACTTTTGTATTTGAAGTCTCTGTAGTCTCAGTTTTTGGAGAGAGAGTCTTTGTTTCTATTTTTTTATCAGTTTTATCAGCTGGTTTTTCTTCTACTTTCTTTTCAGCCGGCTTATTAATCCTAAATGACGTACTACCGGATCTAGACAAAACATTTGTACCTTCTCCATCACTAGCTAAAACAGAAGACGAAGAAAAGCTAGCTGATGCAGTACCCGCTGATTTAGCTTTGAAATTCAGAGTCAATACAGTCCCACCTGAACCTGTATATCCAGAGAGCATGACACCTTCAAAATTTACAGTACCTGATGCATTTGAATATGTAGGTTCAACTGCCCACAAGCTAACGACTGAGCCCCCCTTGGTAACAGATGTCATAGTCAGAGTGTCTGTAGAAAATTTTATATTTCCAGACACAGCATTCACAGAAGTCGAACTAGACAATGTAACCCTGACTTTAATATTATCCCCAACTTCATAAGAAGAAAAAGATGGGATTAGGTTTAACTCTGCAGCAGAAACTTTTTGAGTAAAAGAAAACAGAAAAATAAAAAATAAAAATAATATTTTTTTATTTAAATTTATTTTGTAAAAATTTTTAAAAGACATAAATTTATTATAACTTATTAAAAAATAAATATCTACAACTTTTTACTTTTATAGAATAAAAATAAACCAAAAATAAAAATAATAAATGAAAAGAAGGCAACATAAACGATATCAGCGATTAAGAATGAAGAAGTAGTATTGCCATTCATATCAAAAGCAATTACTTTTATAAAATAAAATGGAGTTTGATTTGAAAGGAGAGTAGGACTCACCACATCACGACAAGACATGAATTCGCAGGACCTGGTCTTGGATATACCAGAGTCTTTGTCTATCGCATTGAAAGCAATGAAATATTTTCCATCAAAGATAGATTCATCACGAGTTCTCTCTATGGTAAAAATCTCTGGGGAAACCTTGTCTGAATCGAACAAATCAAAAACACCCCGAGTAGAATCGCCCTCCCCCACTACAACAGTAAAATTATCAAAATTAGACTGAGCTTTTGACCCTAATCCATCGTTTATATACAAGGATATATTAGATAAAGACACAGTAGAAGATCCTATCTTCTTTGCTTTGAAAACCATATCAAAAACAACACCAGCAGGCACAGAGACTCCCCCAGGAGTCATGCCAGAAAAATGAATACGCCCAGGAGCAGATACGGACGGTTTTTCTACCCAGAGATTTACAAAAGAAGCTGATGTATCTATGAATACGACATCCATCATATCTTTATCGTAAGACACATCCCCTTCGATAGTATTTACAGACTCACTTTTTGTATCGAGTAATATAGACACTTTATAGATATCACCTATTTTTATATCACTACTGTCAGATTTGATACTTATATCTGCAGCAAAAACACTGTTTGTAAATACAGATAGTAAAAAAGAAAATATTATAAATTTAATTGTAAAATTTTTATACATTGATTTAATGAAATCACGTCACGCAATCATTCTTTAAAGCGCGACACATTATCCAGTCCAATAATAAGCCATGATACTAAAGTCGATCAGATTTATTTTTCCATCTCCGTTCAACTTTAATTTTTCTTTATCAGAAATACTCTGAGTTAGTGTTTTTTTATTCCAAAAAGCTGCTATAGAGAAATCAATCAAGTTAACCTTACAGTCATTATTCAGATCTCCTTTTGCAGGGCATTTCTTCAGTAAATCATTTTCAATATTTTTATCACTGACAGCAAAATCTATAGGCTTACTATAGGAACTAATCTCTCCATTTATCGCTGATTTTGATTTTGCAGAGTGACTACCTACCTCCAAAGGAGATGAATCTACCATCCGGAGATATATACCATCCTTGTCTGAATTAGTTTTTTCGAATAATTCCTGCTCTGAATGAATAGAAATCGTGATCTCACTATTTGGGGTAGACTGACCAAAGAAAGTTATATTGTCACCCTGCTTTACCTCTGATTTATCTGTAGCGATAGTCGGTGCTATGAATATACCTCCTATATCGGTACTGGCACCTGCAGTAATAGACACTGGGAAAGTAAGGAGTGAAGATCTATTGCCCTTGTCATCCTCGGAATACACAGAGAAAATATAATTACCAGCATTCATGCTATTGATGTTTATAGTGAAGTTGGCATCATTGCCTGCTAGGGTCGAAGTTAAAACTTGGGCATCCTTGAGTAGCACCACAGTACTGCGAGGATAAGCTCTGCCGGAGAATTTAACATTATTCGAGGTACCACCACTACTGCTTCCACCACCCCCTCCTCCGCCACCCCCACCAGAACCACCATTATCCGAAGATGCTGGAGTAGATGAGACTACAGATGATTCACTGACTAGTATCCCAGCAGCATAAGATCTAACCTTGAAATAATAAGTCGTACCGTTTGTAAGTGAGCTCTTTGTAGATGAAGTACTAGTACCGACAGACACGTACACAAAACCAGAATCAGCAGAAGTACTACTACCCAATTCATAGCTAGTGACATTTGCAAAAACCCCCGAAGCTGCAGTCCAAGATAACGATACGGTAGTATCCCCTGCAGTAGCTGTCAGTACAGGCGAAGTCGCAAATGGGAAATACATGAATCCAGAATTTTGCTTGAAATTTGTACTACTACTCTCTCCCACTATCAATTGCCCAGTAGACCCAAAGTACTTAAAACTACTGGAAGTAGCCTGGCCACCTTCTGTGACACTCAGAGGATTCTCGAGATTGAAACTAGAACTTGAGAAATCAGCAAAAGACACACTGAAAAACAATATAGCGAAAACTATAAATGTTTTTTTTATAAAACCAATATAAAAATTTTTATTACCAAATTTCATTTATCTTTAAATCAATATTTTAATTTATTCCAATTTTATAATCTTAATTATATTACAATAAAACAAAAACAACCAATCAAACATATCTTACTTTCCCCACAGGTCCGACCTGTGGGGAACATAATTCTTAAAAAAGTCAAATAATTCTCTAGTATGATTAATTTTTAGATGCTCCGGTAATATAATTTTATTTATTACCTTACTTTGTTTTCTGTACTCAGAAAAATAATCCAAGAAGCTAGAATATTTGTAGGTTTTTAAATAATTGATTGCTATATTTTTATCTCTTATACCATTTTCTTTCCAATCCTTTTGTATTAATTTAATAGGATTTAAATGTACATACGAAAAAATATAATTAAAATAATTCTCTTCATTAATGTGACTTGATTTAAATTTACCTTCAAATAAAGACCCTGTGCGCTTATATTTTTTATTAAAATACATAGCATATGAAGTAGAGACTTTTCGCATAAATTCTGTAATTGGATTATAATCTTTTTCCCACCGGTCGGACCTGTGGGAAATTAAAATTAGATGAAAATGATTCGGCATTAAAACCCAACCCAAAATATCGACAAGAGTATTCCCCCTTTCAAAATCGAAAGCATCTAATCCAAGACTAGTAATTGAATCTCTGAATTTAAAATTATTCTCAGAATTACAAATATATAATATTTTAATAAAACGATCGTAATCTTCATCGTCTAAAAAAATCGCACTCTTACCATTGCCACGATTATATATATGATAAAACTCATTGCATACTAAATTTGTTTTTCTTATTGACATATATAAATTTCATGTCTTCCACAGGTCGGACCTGTGGAAGATTTATTATATTGTGGCTTCTGGAGTAGATTCTGGGGCTGGAGTAGGCTCAGGTGTAACCTCGGGGGTTATTTTTGGGGTAGGTTCAGGTACTACTTCGGGAGTAGGCTCGGGAGCTATTTCTGGAGTAGGTTCAGGAGATATCTCTTCTGGGACTACTTCTGGTGTCACCTCAGGTGTTACTTCTGGGGTAGATTCCGGAGTGACTTCTGATGCAGGCTCTGGAGTAGAGTTCCCTGCTCCGGCAGTCTGACTCTCTGGTGTCGGTGCAGATACTACCGCACATTCACCAGGGATTGTCTGCATAGAACCATTCACAACCTTTATACAATATGGATCCCCTGTCGCTTCGTCGTAGATGGTGATACCTGTTCTCTTTTCTGGACTACCTACTTTTAACGTACTCACAGCTAGGTCTTTGATTGTCGCTAATGTACCGGATACATCTGTGACTACACCACCAAAGAAATCAGACATCAGAGAAGAAACATTATTGTTGTTTTGAGATATTAGAGCTTCTAAGTTTTGAACTTTTAGGTTCATAGCTTTTACTGAAGCCATGAGAATACCATTCACTGAAACTTGATCGATGACATTACCCACCATGAATGCAGGATCTACCTCGTCTGCGATATATCCGATACGAGTCTTGGCTAGTGGTGAATCTGCTCCGTAACCAGCAACCTCCTTCTTGTACTTGAATGTATGCAGTGGTGCATCTACTATCATAGACAATGCTGCATTATAATCTGTGTAATCTGCGATGTCCTGCTTTGTCTCACGAGTAGAAGTCTGTGCTCCGACTACTGTACCGGCTGTATCATTTGCATTGCTTGGTGATGATGTATGAATGCGTAGATTACCTGCGGCGTCTTGCCATACATATCCTGCTGTACCACCCTTGCTCAAGAAATTGATAGATCCAGCACCTGTATTTGTAACATTACTATTCCTACCTAGTGTAATAACTGGACCAGCGACACCATCACCTAGATCAGAAGTACCTATTTCAAATTTTGTACTTGCAGAATTTGTACCGATACCTACATAGCCTGAAGTATTCACAGATAGATGAGACGCTGATGTCACATTACCTGCTGCAAGATATATACTGCCAACAGTAGAGATAACAGAATCGTCTACTACAGATCCAGTGATGATCTGATTAGAAGCAGTAGCTAGACCCCATGTAGCTTTTGTAGAACCAGATCGAGCAAACATGAATACGTTTGGCTGAGAAGTCGCAGTGTTGTTCAATCTGACTTTTGGAGATGAACCCCAGATATCCAATGGCTGACCAGGATTTGAAGATCCTGTACCGATACCAATATTACCATTAGATAATATTTTGAATTTACTACTTCCAGCGACAGCTAAAGTCAACAAGTCACCAGCATATCCACTCACTTCATTTACAGCGACAGATGTACCAGAAGCTGATCCGACATAGAATCCAGAAGTTGAACCGTCAAAGGCCCCTCCTCCAACAGACAGAGTTCCGTAATTTGCAGAAGCTGTCGGAGCACTACCTACATGCAACTTTGAAGCAGGTGCTGTTGTACCAATACCTACGTTACCACTACCATTTATTACAAATTTAGGAGTAGTAGCGTTTGCAATGTGTATTTGAAATTGTTTAAAAGAGTCTGATGTACCTCCTTCAAACTTAAATCCCATTCTTCCAAAGAAGTCAGGTGCTACTGCTGTGTTAGTATAAAAATCCCAAGCACCATATCTTTGGTCAGCATTTGCTTGTGTCATATTATAACGAGCAAATGCTCCACTTACACTATCTTGCCCATAACTTCCTATTAGATGTAGTCCAAATGTTGGTGTTGCAGTTCCTATTCCCAATCTATTATTAGTGTCATTCCAGAAGAAGTTGGCATTGTCTTGTGCGAGAACTCCAGATGAACCAGCGAACAATAATGATCCTGCTGTAGCAGAAGTGATAGATCCACCGATAGACATGCCACCTCCGCCACCACTACCAGTAGTTGCCCAATTTGCACCATCATATATCCACAATCCTGCTCCTGTGATATCTCCAGCACCTGCATCTGTAGCGTAGACAATCAATCCTGTAGCAGGTGTAGGTATTGCCTCCACCTGAGCACCTGTCATACGAGGAGGAAGGAAACCTTTGGTGGTGCTCTCCATAGCAACTAGAGCAGAAGCATAAGTCGGAACTGATGAATATATTTCTCCAAAAGTAAATCCAGACGGTGTGATCTCCATCAAGTGATCATAACCACTTCTCTTGATATCACTTCCTGTATACAATCCAAAATTTATACTAGCTATTGTTCCATAACTTGAAGTCATCAAACCATTATTAGCTACGTTGAATTTACTTGTACCATCAACTCTTAAATCTATCAAATTATGAGCCATACCATTCAATGTTGTTTCTGTTGCATTAAGATATATACCTGTTGATGTACCTGTCTGAGCACCATTTGCACCATTTAGAGAATATGAAATATCCATCCAGCGGTAGCTACCACTTCCTGCTCCTGATGGAGTAAATCCAGCTGAAACATATTGAGTAAATCCACCTGTGCCAGTTGTCCAAGTAGCAGAACCTCCACCATTTGTTGGTTTGAACGCAAATCCATAAGAAGCGTTAGTTGTACTTTGATTGGAAACAAAACCTACTCCAAGAGCCGCTACTGTCGCTGTTCCAACAGAGGTAGAATTATGTCCATATACACCAGCATAAACTGGATTAGTATTTCCAAATCCAATCATAGAGGTATCATAGAATTTATTTGACACAGAACCTGCTGAATTAAAGAATGTAGCTACGGGGTTTGTCCCATCTCCTTTTACCTCAAGGCGAGACGTCGGACTCGTAGTTCCAATACCAACTCGGCCGTTGTAATCTATGGTCATTGCTGTATTTGAAACACCACTACCAAAACCACTAGTAGTTCCAAATTGCAAATAACTACCGAAAGCATCAGATTTTGATGCTATTCTAGCTTTTGGATATGTATCAAAAGTACCATAACCATGCAAGAAATCTATTACAGAGTAGTCACTATTTGCAACACCACCACCCACAGCTAACCCAGCTCTACCAGTCCCAGTAAAAGATGTAACACCAGAAGCACCTACGATTTCCATTGTACTAGCAGGTGCAATAGTTCCGACACCAATACCATCTGTATTAATTCTCATCTTCTCTGTTCCTGTGGTGGTTGTATTTGTTCCTGCAGCAAAGAAACGAATATCTGTTGCAGCATTACTAGACGCAGAACCACCACCGATGTAAATAATACTCTGCGAAGCGTTTGAAATACCTGAAATCAAAGAAACAGTCTCCTCAGAGTTTGTGTGGTGACCCAAGGTAATTGTGAAATCTTTTGTAGTAACATCTGACAAGGAACTTTGACCTAAAATATTACCAACAATGTTTAATTTTGCTGCTGGACTCGTAGTTCCAATACCGACGTTGCCAGCACTTGTTAGAGTCATTACTTTTATATTTCCTCCAGATAATGGAGCTGACCCAGCAGATGCCCCAACAACAAAATCTAAATTACCATAAGTCACTGCTCCACTTCCAAGAAGCCAGTTACGAGATAAAGGTTGTCCTACTGTTGTGTCATCAATCTCAATAGCTGAATTATATGCAGAAGTTCCAGCAGCACCTGCAACACTTAATTTACTTGTCGGACTCGTCGTTCCAATCCCAATATTACCGCCATTTAAAATAGTCAGAGAAGGTTGATTGTTTGTCGCAAAAATCAAAGGTGCTGTTCCTTGTGCATTCAAAATCGCACTATATGATGGTATTGTTGCTCCTGTTAACCCTGTTCCTGCACTATTATCCCTTCCTATATAGAAATCTCCACCACCATTATTCATTTTAAACAAAGCATAATTTGTAGAAATAGTTGACTTAAATTGAGCATAAACTTGATTTGATTGTACATCTAAGATCACACTTGGGCTAGTCGTCCCAATACCAACATTACCTGCACTAGATATACGCATTACTTCACTTCTTGAAGTTGTACCAGTTTCAAAAACAATTGCTTGTGGAACAGTGCTAGCAGACACAGTTCCATCTACTATCATGTTTATAGAAGCACTATTTACAAATCCTGACGCTCCACTAAAGCCAGAAGAAAGGAATGAGAATATTGTGTCTCCATTTACTAATGCTGTAGGTGTAGACAAAACTCCTCTTGATTTTCTACCAATAACAACAGGTCTTGAGGTAGATGTATCTGAAGCATGAGCCATCAACATATCGGCATTGCCTACTACTCCTTCTGAGAAGAATGAAGCGACAGGAGTTCCAGATGTAATCCAAGTAGTAGGAGTTGGAGTAGAAGCACCAGTACCTAGAACACTAAATTTAGTTGCTGGTGTTGTTGTACCTATACCAACATACCCTGCACCTGTAATTCTCATCTTTTCGGAGATATCTTCACCTGAACCATTACTCTTTTGTGTATAAAAAGCCAATGATGTCGGAGCAGTAGCACCTGCATAGTCTGCATCAGCTATAGTCTTGATACTAGCCACCGTCCTATAAGCCAACCCTGAAGCATCGCCAGTGGCATAGAAATTCATAACTCCGACGCTCTCGCCAGTAATGACACCCATATCTGAACTAGACAATGTGAGGATTCCACCAGTAGCACCCTCAACATTCAATCCTGAAAGAGGAGCAGAAGTTCCTACACCCATATTCCCCTGAACTATGAGACCATTGGTTGGGGCTGCTGTAGTACCCGCATACAGAGTACCGATAGCAACACCACCCTCTACATCAAGAGCACTGGCAGGGCTAGATGTCCCAATACCTACTTTTCCATCATAACTTACATTAAATAATGAAGTATTTGCACTATTTCTTAATTGCAAAATATCTCCAGTTGATGAAGCATGAACTTGTCTTACATATAAAGCAGGATTTGTATCTGCTATATTTCTTGTGATATATGGACCTGTTGAAGGAACACCGACATAAGAGTTATTTCCTGTTGATGTATTAGATAATCCATTATTTGTATAAAATGTAGATGTAGTTATGATATCTCCTATCTCATTTACGTTTGCTATTGCTGTACCTGAACTATTTTGCCATTCAGTAAGACGTGCAGTTTGTGAAGCTGCAGCTTTAATAATAATTCCTTTAGTAGCAGCACTAGAAGCGTTTACCTGCAACATAGCACCTGGACTCGTAGTCCCAATACCAACATTACCTGCGCCAGTAATTCTCATCAACTCACCTGAACCGAGAGTTGAAGAATTAGCAAAGACTATTGGCTTTCCACTATCTGATGTTGAAAGTTTTAATCCTCCGTATAATCCATCCCAACCTACAATTGCACGAGCGGAAGTTCCCGCACTATTTTGAAATTGTATTCCTGAACTCTCTCCAACCAATCCACCCGTAGAGCGGATAATCATAGTATTGGTTCCTGATGCTCCTTGTATCTCCAGTGGACCATTAGGACTAGTAGTTCCAATACCTACGTTGCCGTTCTTTATTGTCATTGTCGGTGTAGCAGTATTCGCATAAAAATTCATTGACCAACCTGAAGTAGTACTTGCCCCCGCAAAATCAGAAGTAATTTTTAATAATTCACTATCAATTCCTGCTCTTACAAATTTTATAACTCCGTTTGTACTATTGTCATAAGCATCAATACCAAGTATTGAATTACCTGATGTTGAGTGTACTTGTAAATTATAGGATGGCGCAGTTGTCCCAATACCCACGTTGCCATCCACATAGGCATTTGTACCTACGTATAAATTCCTCCATTTTTTAGTGGAAGACCCCAAATCATAAGCATTGCTCACATCGTGAGGAGCTAGGCTTGTAGAGTTCATAGTATATTTGTAATTTCCTCCTCCAGTAGAAAAATAAAGTGAATTTGTAGCTACGCTATATAAATCTGATGCAGTAAAAATCAAAGGGGCTGAATTTAAAGTAGAAATCTTGGCTTGACCTGAACTATCAACAGACAAATGCATACCTGAGGCAGAGACATCGTCGTATCCCATAACCCTCAAGCCGGTACTATCAGCAGCCTGACGAACATCCAATTTTGATTGAGGACTAGGAGTTCCAATACCCACACTTCCAGCAAAATAGTTTACAGCACTTGCGCCACCCTGGTATATTCCATAGCCAGAGTTGTTTGCGATGTCTATTGCTCTAAAATCTGCTGCAGCGGACAATGTAGGATTAACATAAATACCACGAGTGACACCATTTGCACCACCTGTTTGATAAATAGAAGGGGCTATACTTAATCCATTATAAACTCCTGTACCAGAAGTTGGATAAAAAGAGGAATTCATATTAACAAGATTTGTAGTCCCAGAAGTTATTGTTTGATTAGAAGATGTACTAAAAATATGCTGATTCGAATTAGAACCACCAGCTGAGAAATATTGAAGAGCAGAAGAAATAGCAGAGACAGAAGAAGTAGTCAATGTAGATGAATACAACGGAGCATAGGCACTATCATCAGCAAGACGAACTTCGAGAGCTGTACTACTCCTCTTTAGAGCTGGGAATGATGATGATGTTCCACCAAATTGCAACAATCCAAAATTGTTATATGTACTATTGTATAGAGTTATATTTCCATCAGTAGCACTGCCCATCTTGCTAGTAGTCGTCCATCCAATATCTGAACCCACAGCTACAGCAAATGAACCATTTGCTGTGACGCGAGCGATAGCCGTACCAGCAACATTCTGCCATTCAGTCAGATTTGCAGTTTGTGAAGTAGCACCACGAACTATTTGTCCTATTGTCGAAGCACTAGATGTGTTGATTTGCAGTTGAGCACCAGGTGAGGTGGCATTGATACCGACGTTGCCTGTGCTATCTAATATAATTCCGCTCTGAGTACCCACTGTACCATTTGCAATATACAATTTATTTGCATTTGAATTAGACCATATACTATAGACTTCATCATTTGTATTCAACCGAATTCCGCGCGAATCAGCAAGAGGAATATTTATATCCAAAAGTGCGGACGGGTTAGCTGTGCCGATACCTACATACCCAGAAGTATTGTAAGAAAGAGCTGTTGTCCCACCAGAGCCTGCGACAGTCGCACCGTAATTAAACAAGAAATTACCACTACTTGCATACTGATTAAATATAGAAGATGAATTTTTAAACAACAACCTAGAAGACAGAGTTGCAGTGGCTGTATCTTGTCCGAGAATAATACCATTCACACCTGAAGATGTGACATCTAATGCTGTCAATGGTGTAGTAGTACCGATACCTACATAACCACTACTCATGATTCTCATTTTCTCAGACAAAGTCCCAGCTATATTTTTTGTAAAGAAGGCAATATCTCCACCAGCTATTCCTCCTGTACTATCAGCACTACCTATCACAGAAATATTCGCAGCTACAGATGGCTGAGATGGGTCTGTGTTATAAAATTCCAATTTACCAATCTCTGTACCTGACCAAAGAGTTGTGCCAATATTTTGAGTATTTGTTAAACGCAACACGGGTGATGTACCAGAAGAAATATCTAGCAACTTTGCAGGAGTAGTTGTTCCTATCCCTACATTACCAGAACCATCTATCGCCATCCATTCAGCAGAAGTGTCGGCGTCTTGGAATCTAATTCCAGTAGAACCCTGTACTCTCAATGTCTGACCAGTATAAGTGAGTCTACCTACGAGAGAAGCATTGTCTGCCTGATATAATTCAAATTGATGATCATTTGTACTTGCTCTTATCGTTCCTGAAACATGGAGCTTTGTACTAGGACTTGTATTTCCAATACCCACATAACCATTTGACTGCTTTACGAATAGTCTATCCACAGCATTTGTAACATCCCAGATATAAAAATCATTTGAAGAGTCTCTCAATCCTAATTCAAATTTAGTACTTGTTCCATCTCGGAATTGAAGACCAGACCTAGCGCCACCAGAAACTTTCTCAATGGCAAGATAAGTAGAACTAGCACTAGATAAGACAAAATTAACATTTGGAGTAGTAGTACCAATACCCACATTCCCTGCACTAGTATCTATATACAGATCATCAGTATTAACCGCAAAGTCACCAGTCGTTGCAAGATTGATGTTGAAGTTTGCTCCAGATGCTGGAGTAGCTGTGATAGCACCTGTAGATATAAGTGATGGAGTAGATACAGAGGTAGATGAGAGAAGTTTTGTAGCAGACAGTGTATCAGTATCAAATGTGAGATCTGCATCATCTGATAGTAGTCCTGCTGTACCTGCGAATGTGAGGCGACCTGCTGTGAGTGATGAAAGTGTGATAGCACCTGATGATGTGATACCTGTAGCTGCTGCGATGGCACCGCTACTATTTACTTGGAATTGTGCAGTAGAACCTACGTTGAACATTGAAGTTGTTGTAGTAGAACCAATAGATACATTTCCAGCTCCTGCTATACGCATTCTTTCAGCAAAACCAGTAGAAAAAGTAATCGGAGCAGATGCGTTGTTGTATATATTCATACTATTTGCACCACCAAAAGTTGTATTTGTACTTCCATTTACTATTATTTGTCCAATAGTACCGTCTGTAGTAAGCATCATTCTAGCCGCAGAACCAGAACCTGTTGATGGGTTTTCAACTTTGAGCATCACAGTATCATCTACATTTTTATATACATGAAGCAGCTCAGCAGGCGTTGCTGTACCTACTCCCACTCTACCAGCACTAGTATCCACATACAACTGATTTGTATTCACAGCAAAGTCACCAGTGGTTGCGAGACTGATGTTGAAGTTTGATCCTGATGCTGGAGTAGCTGTGATGGCACCAGATGATAATAGTGATGATGTAGATAGTGATGTAGCAGATGCGACACCGAGAGTAGGAGTCACAAAAGTAGGGGAAGTTGAGAACACTAGATTCCCTGTCCCCGTCTCATCTGAAATGATACCTGCAAGTTCTGATGAAGTTGTAGATGCGAATTGTGAGAGGCCTGTGGTTGTGAGGGCTAGGTTTGATACTGAGCCACCTAGTGATATAGCAGAGCCGTTGATTGTGATAGATGAATTTGTAAGTGATGAATTGGCGATGTTAGAGAGTGTGTTTGATGAACCAGAGATAGATTTGTTTGTAAGAGTATCTGTAGTATCACGACCTACTAGTGTATCTGTAGAAGTAGGTAGAGTGAGTAGTCCTGTATTTGAGATACTTGAGATGATAGGAGTAGTGAGTGTCTTGTTTGTGAATGTCTCTACTCCAGCGAGTGTAGCAAGTGTACCTGTAGATGGGAGTGTGAGAGCATTGGACTGTGATACTACACCACTAGCATTGGTATATAGTAGACCTCCGTTTGTAGAGAATCCTGAGAATGTAATAGTACCTGATGATGTGATGCCTGTAGCTGCTGCGATGGCACCTGTGCTGTTTACTTGGAATTGTGCAGTAGATCCTACGTTGAACAATGAAGAAAGAGTTGTAGACCCTGTACCTACTCCGACATTACCATCGTATTGAATTTTCATTTTAGGAGTAGAACTATTTGCCGTATTAAAATTAATATCAGCAGAACCAAAAGTACTATAGAAGGTCATATCCCCAGTACCAGCATCATACAATTCAATATAAGAATAAGGTGAGCTAGGAGTACCTGAATATATTTTTTCACTGCCACCTGTTCCAATATATAGATTAGTAGAAATATAACCTGAACCAGCAACATGAAGCTTGGAAGCTGGACTCGCGGTTCCTATACCAACATTACCAGCGAAATAATTCTTTGCATTCGCGTCAGATGAGTAGATTGAGAAAGCTGTGTTTGTCTGTGTGCCAGATGTGACATCTCCTACATATACTCCGTATGTATTTGTGATCGTTCCTGCATTTGTAAGATCACTAACCTTGTATCCATAGGCATTTGTTATAGTTCCCCCTATTCCATTCGCATAAATATTTGAATCAAAACCAGCAGCATTTGTGATAGTGCCCCCTGTAGATTCTGAAGTGATGAATCCATGCACACCGACTAGAGTATGAGCTCTAGATGCTGCACTATTATTTCGAGCAGAGAGACTAGCACCTCGTACGGCACTACTAGAAGATGTACTTGTATTGTATCCAGATACAGACAGTGCACGAGCATTGCCATAGTACTGAGTACCAGCAAAAGTAGTACCGATATTCAGAGCACTGACGACATTGTTTGAAGATGTAGTACTATTTGTAATAGTCTTTGAAATATCCAGTATATTGTAGCCAATATCTGAAGCCAGAGTATAGTTTTTACCCAAGAGTGACTGACCGTCATCATTCATAACGAGCATATCTGCACCAACAGAATCTTCTACTAGCAATGATGAAGTAGCCGAAGTCGCACCTGAACCTGTAATATGCAGTTTAGAAGCAGGAGAAGATGCGCCGATACCTACATACCCAGAACTGCTCATGGCGATATATCCAATTTCTGAAATTCCACTATTTTGATAGTAACCCCACTTAGCAACACTATTCGCACGATCAAAACGTAAGCCAGAATAATCAGAATTACCAATAAGTGAGTTAACCCCAGCTAATACATAATGATTTCCACTATCTGCAGCAAAAGCTTGAATATTACCTGCTACATCTAATGTTCTCGCTGGTGTCGTAGTACCGATACCAACATTACCAGAACTATTTATCGTCATCCTCTGACTACCAGCAGTTGAAAAATCAAGAGTATCTGTAGCAGAATGATACATTCCAGTGTCTGAATCTCCATAAAATGTATAGCTCGGAGTAGAAGCACTACCTGCACCTGAGGCTGCATTGTATGTAGTAACATACGCATTTGACCAAAATTGACTAGTAGCTCCTAGCTTTAGAGTATTTGTAGCATACGGAGCAAATCCAGAAGATGTGATGTGAGCGATTTTTGTTCCACCAGCTACTAGATTAAACTGATCAGCACTTTCCCACATTATTCCAGTATTTGTATCACCAGAGAATGAGAGAGATGGAGCACTCACAGTACCATTTGGAAGAAGTATAGCCCCACTAGATGTGATACCTGTAACTGCTGCGATGGCACCTGAAGAATTTACTTGGAATAGATCACCTGATCCGACTGTGAAGAGTGATGCGGGAGTAGTGTCGCCGATACCGACGTTTCCACCCTCTCTAACAGTTAAACGAACATTCGCATCTTCTTTTATTGAATAATTTGTACCAGCTACCATTGTCCATACCTTTGATCCATTATCAAGGTAAATATACTGACCAACCTCAGCAAGTCCTTTTATATAAAGCTGACCTGAAGCAGTCTGATCACCAATACGAGCAATACCATTTACGTCTAGTTTGTATCCTGGTGTTGCAGTGCTTATACCTACGTTGCCAGTGCTCGTATCCACATACAAATCATCTGTATTTACAGCAAAGTCACCTGTTGAAGCAAGTGAGATGTTGAAGTTTGATCCTGATGCTGGAGTAGCTGTGATAGCACCACTTGATAATAGTGATGATGTAGATAGTGATGTAGCAGACGCGACACCT